>Ga0307989_1000157_pt1 | contig 49730 bp, 40 predicted proteins | sample EllFjometagen185_FD_203164 | JGI IMG/M metagenome (GOLD analysis project Ga0307989, IMG submission 203164) | Marine microbial communities from Ellis Fjord, Antarctic Ocean - #185 | ecosystem: Environmental > Aquatic > Marine > Unclassified | place: Southern Ocean | collected 2014-10-08 | reverse complement strand
ATAAACTCTTTAAAGTCTTGTTTAAGACTTAGCTCTTCAATTTCTCACTGACCAATTTTCAAAGACCAAAAAAAAACTTCCCGAAGACACTCAAACCGTCTCTCGAGAAGACCGGCGTAATATGCATGAAAAAAAAGGATATGTCAAACCTTTTTTTCATAATAATAAAAATTAAATTATATCCATCTGAATTAATAAGGAATTTATGACAGACAATTTAAGAGTCCAAGGTTCCAGTGGCAGTCACAACAGGGAATATCATTGATATAGCAGTCCTGGTAAAAAGGTTCATCCAAAACATAATCACACCTTGTTTCACACCAGGCATGGCAGTTTGGATAATCATATTGTTTCACGTTGGTTCTAAATTTTTTAAAGTTATCCTTATTCCAGATATCCTCTAAAGATGTGTCAAGAACATTTCCAAAGAAAACCGGTGTAACTTGTTTTACATATCCCATGCGCATAACAGCATACTTATGCCAGAGGAAATAACAAGGCGACACATTCCCGTCCCAGGAAACAAACATGGAACCATCTTCAATAAAACAGCATTCTCGACTGGTTTTGGGCCTGATGGAAGGCAGGACAAGATCTACTTCCAGTTTTTGTGCAATCGTTGTAGCCCGTTCAAAAACGATATGAATTTGATCATACTCACCCGGTTGTTCAGAAAGGATGTGAAGAAAATTCATATAAAGATCTTGTTTCAGGGCTTCTTTTTTAAGTTCTTCTGCCATTTTATAAATCTCTATATCTTTTTTGGATTTATTAACTTTTAAAAGGGCCTGATAGTATTGCGCTAAATTCATCTCTTTTATCTGGGCTTTTTGTTTAAAATTTTCAAACAAGGCCAGGGCTTCATGTGAATTGTTCAGAAAGGCAATCTCTTTTTCAATATGTTTTTCATAGGCCACAACATGGGTGACAATGATAAAATCCACCTGTCTTTCACCTGCCCATTCAACAAGAAGAGGAAGCTCTTCCATATTTTTTTTCATCAACACAAACTCAATCCCAATTTTTACATCGGTTTGAGGAAAACTATTTCTTGCATAATTTACTGAATCAAATGCCTGGCATATATCCGACAGCATGCCGCCATTCCGAACGGCATCAAACAAGCTAGGCTTAATAGTATCCACAGATATACAGATTTTATTTATACCTGCCTTGAAAAGAGAGATAGCTCTCTCCCTAGTTAACAGCTTCCCATTTGTCTGAAATCCTCTTATGCTTTTCTCGGGCATCAAATCTTTTGCTTTTGAAATATATGCCTCAAGATTATCATTTAAAAGGGGCTCACCAATGCCCGTGAAAATGACGGATTTCACTGTAGGAAAAAGGCTCTCACATCTTGAAAACACCTCTTTGTCAAGATCCCCCTCGGCAATCTCACACCCTTTGGATTGTTTTACACACATGTCACATTTGAAATTACACCGGGTTGTGGGTTCCAATATCAGTTTTTCAGGAGTTTGACTCAAGTTTATTCACCTCTCTATAATTGCGGCTATTATATGGGTAAACATACTACTTAATCAATTATAAATCCTTGATTTACATCAAACAATTTTTGATTTGCTTAATGCACGGATACCGGCCTTTTTCTTCTTCTCATGTTTACAATGATCACGCCTGCCACAATAAATGCGATTGAGACGGCCAAATGAGGTGTAAAAGCCTCTTTCAAAAGCACTACGCCAAACAAAACACCGGCCAGGGGCATGATAAAGATAAAGGAATGCAGAGCTGTGGCTCCGAATTTTTGAAGCAGGGTGTTCCAGGCAATAAACCCAAAAGATGCCGTTACAAGGGACTGATACAAAACTGCTTTGACGACAGTGGGGTTGATCATTCGTATCATTTGATCATCCCATAAATAACCGCCGATAAAAAAGAAGGGTATACCTAAAGTCATTGGATATATGGTAATTTGAGCCACATTGTATTGGGAAATGATTCTTTTGACAAAAACAGCACTTGAACTCCACAAAAATACTGCCACAAGAACAATTAAATCCCCTTTTCTCAACTCCCCGGTCAGATCCTGTTCATCAAAAAACAGGAGCAAAACACCAATAAACCCAAGGGTGATACCGATTCCTTTTTTAAAAGAAATCGTGTCGCCGGGAATAAAAAAATGGGCCAGAACCAGTACAATAAAAGGCAATACATTTGATATCAACGCCCCGTGGGAAGCAGTTGTTTTACCGATTCCAAGATAAAAACAGGAAAGCTGGACAACAAAAATCGCTGCCAGTATCAGCACCTGTCCCAATTGTTTTTGATTAATTTTTAACGGTATTTTTTTATATTTTGCCCAGATAAAAATTACAATGGCGGCAATGGAAAACCTGATTCCTATGGCAGTAAACGAGCCTAAACCTGTAAGACAAAATTTTATTGCCACGGGATTGCCGCCAAAAAGAATACATATAAAAACAGTTAAAGCGGCTGCCCTAATAGTCAGATCATCATTATTTTGCAACTTGTGCTCCTGCCCGGTTAAACAAACCGGTCATCTGATTTTAAAGAGATTGCCTTTTCATGGCTTTTTTCAAGCCACCCAATGGACGTCACTTCTTTTGTATCAAATCCAGGAACATAGGGTTTAATATCTATTAAGGGGGTGCCATTCAACACATCAATGTCTTTAATATATAACTTATTTCCATCTCGTTTCATCAGCCGGACGATGGACAACCCGATGGGATTGGGACGTTTTGGAGCCCTTGTTGAAAAAAGACCTCTTTTATTATCATCTAAAAAGGGCTTTACCATCAATTTATATCCTTTTGAACGATGAAAATGATAGAGAAGGATGATATGGGAAAAACCTTCCAGATCATTTAAGCCTTGTTCATATTCTTTGTCCATTACAATGGTCCCCTGGACGGAGGCTGCCCCCGTGGGTTGTATGGGCATCCCTTCCAGATCATCAAACGGTGTATGAATTGTCCCGATAGGAGTGATACGAAACTCCATTATTTATTCTCCTTTAAAAACGTTTACTCTATTTTTGTTTGAATCAAAGACGGGTTTGCCATCAAAGTCAAGAATAATAACACGGATTTCAAGTTTATGATTTGAAAATTTTTGTGCTGTCTCTTTAATTTTTTGGCCCACATGAAAAATTAGTTTTGGAAAGTCAGGATAAATAAATGAAAATGCATGACGGGCAGTATTGGCACTGGCAATCATTTTTTCAAGCTCCTGGTCTTTTGTAATATCCAAGGCCCATCTGGAAAGTTTTTCCAAGGTCAGTTCCGACTTTGCCGCATGGGTATGTTCAAACCCTAATGACATTTTTACAGCTTTCCCAAAAAATACCGTGTACGTGACACTTTTAATCTTTTGGTTCAACAGCACCATATCAAGGGATGCCTTAAAAAAATCTCCTGTCTGGATAAAAGCCTCTTCACGAAAAGGCTTAAAGATTTCCATGGCAAATCGTTCACTTCGTCTGCCCGTGGTAAAAACAAGTGTAGAAAGGCCTTTGGCTGCTGCAACTGAAATACTTGCTTTAATGGTGGCAATATAGGCATCGTGGGACATGGGGGTAACAATACCCGTGGTACCCAAAATAGAGATACCCCCCAGAATTCCCAGCCGGGCGTTCAGGGTTTTTTTGGCAAGTATTTCGCCATTTGGTACAAAAATTTCAATATCCACCTGTTTGTTATTAATATTGAACAGGGTAAAAACCTCTGTCACACTATTTTGGATCATTGTCCTTGGACCGGGATTAATGGCAGGTTCTCCAACCGGCAATTCAAGGCCTGGTTTTGTAATTGTTCCTACCCCTTTTCCACCGAAAATATTTATAACCAATTCATTTGAATCTGACACGGTTACCCTTGCCCCTATTTGTGCCTTATGGGTAATATCCGGGTCATCCCCTGCATCTTTGATGACAAGGGCTTCATATTCATTGTCAGCTATTTTTTTTATAGTTTTAATATCGATTTGCTTTTTTTCACCGGTTAAAAACAGGATCTCAACTGATTTGGGGGTTTTTGAAACAAAAGAAATCAGGGCGGCTTTCACTGCTGCTGCAGCAGCAGCGCCTGTGGTAAACCCTTTTTTAAGCGTTTTGGATGACATTTTTGTCCTTAAATCTTTTGCAGGTATCTACAAAATGTTTGGCACATTCCTGGTTACTGCCAAAATGAACGTGAAGATAAGATCCCAGAGTGTTATTGACCTGGTATCCTTTTAAAGTCAGGTCCTGTCCTGCCCGGGACGTCACGCTATATACATCAGGTAGGTCATTTTTTTGATTTGCCAGTTTTTTAGTTTCTGGGTTTTGAGTTTCCCGATTTTGACTTTCAAGGGACGAATAATGAAATTCATGCCCCCTTAACACATCCCCTTTTTTTCCGATAATGGTATCTTTTTTTAAGGTTATTTCCCTGTATCCAAGGGACCTAAGGCGCTTTGACATTTGAATATTAAAATTAAAACACCCGGACATGGGGTATTTTTGGACTTGGTCCATTGCACAAAGATTGTTGCAAAGAAACATGAACCCTCCGCATTCTGCGTAAATGGGCATACCAGCAATGCTTTTATTTTTGATTTCTTTTAAAAGCTCTGTTTTTTGTGACAATTCTCTAGCATACACTTCCGGGTATCCCCCGCCAAAATAAATCCCGTCAATATCCGGGGGCAGGTTGTCATCATTTAATGGTGAAAACTCTATGATTTTTGCCCCGAATTTTTTCAAGATGTCTATATTATCCTGGTAATAAAAACAAAACGCCTTGTCTCTGGCAATAGCAATCGTCGGACCCTGTTCAAGGCCATGGACATCTTTTTGAGGTTCAATTTTGTAGGATTTATCAGATGGTTCAAAAGAATCCAGGCTATGGATCAAACCCTTTATATCAATATGGTCACCGACCATGGAAGTAAGGGTGGAAAGAACCTTTTTGCTGATATTGAGCTCATCCGATGTGACAAGGCCCAGGTGTCTTTCCGGCATAACGATGGTATCATTTCTCGGCATAAACCCCAGACACTTTGTTGTGCAGCTTTGTTCAACAGCCTTTTTCAGATATTCATAATGGCGCAGACTTCCGGTCTTACTAAAGATGACTCCGGCAATTTTCAAATCTTTGTCAAACTCTTCAAAGCCTTTGACAATGGCAGCAGCACTTCTGGCCTTTCCTTTGGCGCTGACTATAAGTACAACCGGCAAATCCAGCCATTTGGCCATCTGGGCTGTGGATCCTGCTTCAGACAGGCCGTCATACCCGTCAAAAAGTCCCATAACCCCTTCAACCACGGCAATATCTGCGCCTTTGGTATTCTCGTTGAAAATCCTTGTATTATACTCTTTGGAAAGCATCCAGGAATCCAGGTTAAAACATGTTTTCCCTGCGATTTTAGTATGATGCCCGGGATCGATAAAGTCCGGGCCCACTTTAAAAGGAGCCACCTTATACCCCAGGTCAGCAAGATATGACAAAATAGCAAGACTGATGGTGGTTTTCCCTGTTCCACTTCCAGTGGCACCAATGACAAACCCTTTGATATTATCCTCCAAACACTAGTTATTAGCCATGATGGCCAGAGCATTAACAATAGCTGCCGCAATATTTGATCCGCCTTTTCTTCCCTTATTGGTTATATAAGGAAAATCAAGGGCCATCAAAACATCTTTTGATTCTGCGGCATTTACAAACCCCACGGGAAATCCGATCACCAGGGCAGGGCTTGCCTTTTTTTCCTTTATCAACTCAATCAATCTTAAAAGGGCGGTTGGGGCATTTCCCACGACATAAATTCCATCTTTCATACGGTCACATGCCATATCCACTGCGGCAAGGGCTCTTGTGGTCCCGGTGTCTTTTGCCTTATCAACAACATCTTTGTCTGCAATCAGGCAACTCACCTTGCCGCCAAATTCGTGAATTTCTTTTTTCCTTATACCCACCCGTGCCATATTGGTGTCTGTGAATATCTGGCAGCCGTTTTGAATGGCCTTAATTCCCTTTTGAACCACATCGGGATAAAACCGGATAGTATTCATATATTCAAAATCAGCAGAGGTGTGAATCATGCGTCTGACAATGGGCCATTGTTCCTCACTGAACGTATGCTCTCCTGCTTCCTGGTCAATTATCTCAAAGCTTAGATCTTCTATTTCCTGAGGTTTCATTATATTTTGCCTGTATGTTAAGGGTTGTTATCATTAATTTCTGTATTGGACACTATTTAAATACCATTTTTTTCTTGTTTTGTGCAACTTGTTTCAATCTGGCATATCCTGATAAAACCCTTGTTATCGTTGTTATAATACACAAAAAGGCGAACACAAAACCCAAAGAAGGGAAAAGGCCTGGAAATATACAGATGATTACAAAAAAAATAATCGTTTCTGTTCCTTCTGTAAGCCCCCCGATATAATACATGGCCTTATGGGGATAGGCCACACTCTTTAAATCATGTTTCTGCGCCATCACGGCAAAGGCAAGAAAACTGGTTCCTGTCCCCATAAAGCCAAATAGCAAAAAAACTGCAGCAAGGGCATTATTTTGCGGATCGGAAATCGCGAATCCTGCCACTACAGCCGAATAGAAAATAAAATCCAAACAGATATCCAAGAATCCGCCGGCATCCGTTTGTGCTGTCAGTCTTGCAAGAGCCCCGTCCAGGCCGTCCATGATCCGGTTCAAAATGATAAAAACCAGGGTCACTATATACCAGTTCATCCAGAGGGTAAAAAAAGCAAGCAGGCCTATTCCAAAACCTGCGATTGTGACATGATCCGGTTTGATATTCCTTTTTTTTAGGATATGGGCACTGGTTTTTAAAGGTGAATTAAATAATTTTATGGCCCAGGGGTCAAGCATGGTTTATCCTTCTTCTTTGTTCAGTTTTAATATCATTCCGCCCTCAGGACAATCTTTTGGGTCGTGGGTAACCAGAAGCGCCGGGATGTTCATTTTTTTTATCTGGGAAAAGACAAAAGTCCTGATTTTTGCTTTAAGGGTTTGATCCAGCTTTGAAAAAGGCTCATCCAAAAGCAGGGCGGAAGGTTTGGCTAAAAGACTTCTTAAAAGGCTGATCCTTGCTTTCTGTCCTCCTGAAAGGCTTGAAGGATCTCTTTTTTCAAACCCTTCAAGCCCTGCTGTTTTAAGAGCCTTATCAATTATTTGGTTTTTTTGAACTCTGGGTATCTTCTCTTGAATGGCAAAGGCAAGGTTGCCGCCGATATCCATGTGAGGAAAAAGAAGATCATCCTGGAAAAGGATACCTATCTTTCGCTTTTCCATGGGGCAATCAGCCATGTTCCGACCATATAAAAGAATAGACCCTTTGAGAGTGAACACCCTTTCCAGGCTTCCTGACACGGCAGACAAAAGCGTGGATTTTCCACATCCGCTTGGCCCCATAATTGTGGTGATCTCACCTGGCTTAATAACAAGATTCACTGGATCAAATATGGCTGACCCCTGCTTTAATATACTGAGATTTTCAAGTTCAAGCGACATACTCTTTTCCTTATACCTGTTATACCTGCATTCCTTTTCTATTGTAATACAAAACCTTGGGGATAATAATGGCCATGGCAAACATTATCAAGGGTAAACTCTGCTGAATAAGTGCATAAACCGCCATAATCCTTCGATCTGATCCAGAGGCAATGTTAACAACCTCTGTGGTAATTGTTGAAAATCTTCCTGCTCCCACAAGCATCGTTGGTATATATTGTGCCACACTCACGGAAAACCCGATGGCAAAAGAAAAAAGAATCGGTTTTAACAGCATGGGCAATTTTATTGTGAACAAAACCCTTGTATATGATCTTCCCAAAAGGATTGCCTGGTCCGTCACCCTTTTGTCAAAAGAAAGATATATTGCGCTTAAGGCAATAAACATATAAGGCAGGACAAACAACATATGTGATCCCATAAGGGTAATCCAATAGCCATCCATTTTCATTATTACCAGAAGAAGCTGAATACCTGCCATAAATGTAATCTGGGGAACCAATAATGGAAGGTATAAAAAATAATGAATATATTTTGTATAATTTTTAGCCTTATTTTGTCGGGTCTTATTTTGCTGAATTTGATTTTGGCTGGTTTGATTTTTTTTGGAATTCACATCATATTCCAGACAGCCGATGGTAAGTAAAAGTCCAAAAAAAGCTGATGCAACTCCTGTGAAAAGAGTTGTCATCACTGGATCAAAAGATGAAACAAGACCCTTTGCCCAGAATTTTAATGTCCATGTTGCTGGAAGAAAATCAGGGAACCGCCACTGCCACGAAAATGACCAGATCACAAGAATAACCGAGGAAATAATGGTAAAAATAATAATACAAATCCCTGCAAAAGAAATCATTGGTTTAAACAATGCCACAAAAGAACGGCGGTTTCCATTTGTAATCCAGGGCTGCAAAACAACACGGGCTGATCTTTCCAAAAGATAAACAAAAAAGATACTTAACAGCACAATAAAAAAAAGAAATAACGACCCTGCAGAGGCAAGAAGTTTAAAGTTCACATCCGGGTCATTAAACCACTTCAAAATCAGTACGGAAAGAGAGGAAGGAGCGTTTGGACCTAAAAGAATGGCCATATCCACAACGGAAAGAGAATAGGCAATGACTGCAAAAATGGATAGTCTTAAGTGAGGATATAATCTTGGAATTAAAATTTTCAGCCAGATCTGTTCTTTTTTATACCCAAGTGCCCTTCCCACAAAAAGTGTTTTTTTTATATCAAGCTGACCCATAGCACCCATGGTCACCATAATTAAAAATGGAAACTCTTTAATCACCAATGCAATGGTAAGGCTGATGCCGACAGGATCATTGAGAAGAATCCAGTCAGGCGGCGTATTAAAGCCGGTTAACAAAGGAGAAACCAACCGGATCAGCCATCCTGATGGTGCAACTAAAAAACCAAACCCAACGGCAAACGCAGCATGTGGAATGGAGAGTACGGGTGAAAGAATTTTCTCAAAAAATTTCCATAATGCATTTCCATGGGAAACACTGATAAACAAAAAGGCAAGAATGACAACAACAAAAGAAGCTGTTATTCCGGAAAAAATCGTAACCAAAATTGAGGTTTGAATTCCCGGGTAGGAAAAAAAATCAAACCAGACAGACAATGAAATCTTAGTATGTCCTATTACGGGCAGATAATTTAAGGAAGGTAAAATTGTTCCAATAAGGCCGGCCACAATTGTGACACAAAACAATATCATAACAAATACAGGAAAAATAATACTCTTATCCTGTACAGGTATTCGTATCATTAATCTGCTTTTATTGGCTGTACTTTTTAAGCCATTCTTTTTCCAGAGCCTGAACCCATGATACATGGGGTTCGGGTAAACCCTGCCCCAGTTCATCTGGTGTCAGGGTGGCAACCCCTTTTGGAACCGCATCAAATAATGCCTTATCAGGACGGGCAAGTTTTCCTATATCAAGAACGCTTGGATCTCCCCATATAGTCGGATCTGCTTTTCTGGCCTGGGCCATGGGACTTAAAAGGAAATTGGCAAACACCATTGCCCCCTGTTTGGCTGACGAGTTAAAGGGAATGGCCACAAAATGGGCATTACCAATGGTGCCGCCTTCATGAATATAGGTTCTTATGGTATTGGGAAGTTCACCATTTTCAATGGCATTGCTCACGGAATTTGGGTTAAAACTCAAAGAAATAAAAATTTCATTATCATTTAAAAGACTAACCATCTGGGAGCCACTTGCTGGGAACACCCTGCCTTTTCGCCATAAAAAAGGATGCAGTTCATCCAGAAAATCCCACAATGGCCGGGTTGATTTTTCAAAATCAGGCCGACTCACCTTTTGACTCAACATTTTTGGATCATGGATCAACTCAGAAAGTGCCTGTTTAATAAAGGTTGTGCCATGAAAGCTGGGTATGGCCGGGTAGGTAAATTTTCCTGGATTTTTCCTGGCAAAGGCCAAAAGGTCTGACATGCTTTTGGGATGGTTGGAAACCCGGCTTGTATCATAGGAGAACACGAGCTGTGCCATTCCCCAGGGGGATTCCAGGTTGTCAACGGGCACGGTAAAATCAAATTGCAATGTTTTTGTCTTAGTATTCACCAGATGAAAATAGGGCAGGTTTTGAGAAAAAGGCCCATACAATAATTTGTTTTCCTTCATGGCTTTAAAATTTTCACCATTGATCCACATCAAATCCACACTGCCGTTTTGCAGTTTTTTTGCGGCTTTTTCAACAAGGATGCGGGAAACCACATCACCAATATCCGTGGCTTTTACATGGATGACTCGAATCCCGTATTTTTTTTGTACAACTTGACCTGCCCATTGGATATAGTCATTAATTCGTTGAGACCCGCCCCAGGCATTGAAATAGACTGTTTGGCCTTTTGCTTTTTTTTCAATATCATCCCAGTTTTGGGCAGAGGCCTGTGATAAAAAACTTAACAAGATTAAACTCAGAAGAATTAACAAAAAGCGTTTCATAATATATCCTGTTCTTCTTTAACTAAAATTTAGCTATCAAGATCTTCAGGCGATTCTAACCCCATATCATTAACTTTGATGCTCTGTTTATCTCCAGCCAGATGTCGTCGTTGTTTATCTTTATACTTTCTGATTTGCAATTTGACGGTATCTGAAAGAGCATCAATAGCAGCATACATATTATTTTCTGATTCTTCTTTCGCAAAAAGCTTTAATTTGTCACAGTGCAGATTGATATCGATGATGTTCCGTAATTTTTCAACTGACAAAACAATATGTGCATCGGCAGGATAATCAAGCATCTTATCTAATTTATCAAATTTTTCATGGATATGAGTTTTTAATGAATCCGACGAATCAATATTTTTAAAAGTGATGGATATTTGCATAAGACCCTCCTGAAAATGTTGAGTATGTAAATTACAATACCATATCCAGAAATCACGATCAATGATGATAAATTTGATTATCAATTTGGTGCTGACCAGAGCATTTGTTTCTTGATAATATTAACATATTGAAAACACATGCTGATTTGGTGTATCTACTGTCAATGCATAGAAGTTGCTAATATTAAGGATAAAATGAAGACACAAGCTGTCAGTCAAACGGGTGTAATAAACGAAATTCTCAAAGGTATTGTGGATCGAGTCACATTTCATAACCCTGATAATGGGTGGTCTATTCTCAGAGTAATGCCCTTTAATAATCCCCAAGGTCAAGAGACAGTCATTGTTCATCAAACAAAAGTATTTGCCGGTGCAACAATGGAATTTCAAGGATCATGGACAACGCATCCCAAGTATGGTCGTCAGTTCCAGGCAATAGTTGCAAAAGAAAAAAAACCTGCGACAACTGCAGCACTGGAAAAATATCTTGGCTCGGGTCTTATAAAAGGTGTTGGTCCGAAAACAGCAAAGAAAATAGTCAACCATTTCAATAAACAAACGCTTGATATCTTTGAAAAAAATATTGAAAGACTGACTGAAGTTCCAGGTATTGCACAAAAAAAACTTGATATGATAAGTGAAGCATGGACTGAGCACAAAGCAATTCGTGAAGTCATGATGTTTCTTCAGTCCCATGGTATCAGTACTTTGTTTGCTGTCCGGATTTATAAAGAATATGGTGATGATGCAGTAAGCTTGGTTACTGAAGATCCTTATCGATTAGCAAATGATTTTTATGGTATCGGTTTTTTTTCTGCTGATAAAGTTGCTTTAAGTATTGGTCTTGAGCATGACAGTCAGCAAAGAATACTGGCTGGTATAAAGCATGTCTTAGCCGCGAGCAGAAATTTTGGACACTGTTATCTGACAGCATCCCAAGTTAATAAAGAAGTCAAAGAATTATTAGAATTGGATCTGTCTGATAAACTGTTTGAACTATTGAAATATATGGAAACAGAAAAACTGCTTATGGTTCGAGATCTTATCCAGGGAGATGGTTTAATTGAACAATGCTATTATTCAAAATCTTTATACTTTGATGAACTTTATGTGGCAAAACGAATCCTTGACATTGGCATTCCACCAAAGGTTGATAAAGAAAGGGTTACGCGTTGGATATCATTGTATTGTGAAGCAAATAATATCTCTTTAAGCGATGAACAAGCCGGCTCTGTTAAACGTATTGTTTGTGAAAAATTTTCTATTCTTACCGGTGGACCCGGGTGCGGTAAAACGACGACGACTCTTGTTATTGTTAAGCTAATTGAAGCAATGGGGTTAAGCGTCCTTTTAGCAGCACCAACAGGCAGAGCGGCTCAAAGGATGATGGATGTTATCGGCAAGGAATCTAAAACCATCCATAGATTGCTGGGATGGCAAGGTGGCAAATTTAAAAAAAATGAAGCGACACCTTTAAAAACAGATTTTTTAATAGTTGATGAATGTTCAATGCTTGATATCAATCTGACCGCATCACTTTTAAAAGCAGTTCCTAAAAATGCTCAAGTTTTATTAATTGGAGATTCCGACCAGTTACCTTCTGTCGGTGCCGGTAATGTTTTAAAAGATATCATTGCTTCTGAATCCGTCCACTGTTTTCGACTGACAAAAATATTTCGACAAGCTCAAGAATCATTGATTATTAAATATGCTCATCAGATTAATAAGGGTGATACTCCCTGGATTAAATCTCCCTTTAAAAAACCTGAAATATGGAATGAAAAAACGGATTGTTTATTCTTTGATTCCGATGAAGCCACTAAAGAGCAGATAAGTTTTATTTCAAAGGTTAAAAGGTTTTACGACCTAAAGCAAACTGAATTAGAAAATAACTTTTCTATCGATTCAGATGACAGTGACTTCTTTGAATTCAGGGTTCAAGAACCTGTTATACCTTATGAAACGGAAATAACGATTCCAAAAAAATTTGAGCATGTGAATCTTGAAAGAATTTATCAAGCTGAAACCAAAATTGAAGAATTATTTTCCGTTCTAAAGAAAGTTCATCCATGGTCATCCCTTCATTATGGATTCTCTGCTCTTGATGTTGTCAGAAAGTTATATCAGGAATGGATACCAAAATATTATGGTAAATGTGAAATACAGATCCTTTCTCCAATGACAAGAGGAAGTCTTGGGACAATTAGTTTAAATAGAGTAATCCAGGAAACTTCAAACCCTTTTATTGAAGGTAAAAGACAATTAAAAGTAGGAGATAAAATATTCAGGGTTGGAGATCGGGTTATTCACCGCCGTAATAATTATGACCTGGGTGTATTTAATGGTGACATTGGCGTTATTCAAGATATTGATAATATAGATTTGACTTGTTTAGTTTCCTTTTATCCTAATAACCGAGTGGTTCATTACAAGCAAAATGATATCATGGAACTCGATCTGGCATATGCTATTACCATTCATAAATCTCAGGGAAGTGAATTTGAAGTTGTTATTATTCCAGTCCTTACTCAACACTTTAAAATGCTGTTTCGAAATCTGATTTATACCGGTATAACCAGAGCAAAAAAACTGGCAGTGTTTGTTGGTACACGAAGAGCGCTTGCCATGGCGGTTAAAAATCAGGACATCAGCAAAAGACAGACAGCGCTGCAGCAATTGTTGATGTCGTGACTAAAATTTATTGGATAAACAGGACCTTTTGTTTTTTTAGATAGTCCTTTGTTCAGGTTTATGTCTTGAAATTTTCTAAGGTTTTATTAAGGAAGCCCTAAAAAAAATTATAAATTTTTCTGAGAAACTTTTTTATGAGCTATAATATTTTATCTTAATAAGATTAACTTTCATAAAGGAATATGTTTTGGAAGATAACAATATTATTCGTTTTGCAAGCCGTATGGATCAACTTCCCCCGTATTTATTTGGTATGATCAATAAAATGAAAATGGCCATGGAAAATATAGTTGTTTGATTTTTTATGTGTTATGATCAATAAAAAAAGAGATACCCCAGCTTTTTTAGTAAACTTTTAATAAAAAGGAATTGTTCACATGCATTGGTCTGATGTAGTTAACTCGACCTTACCTTGTATTGTGAAAATTGAAACCCCTACGGGTCACGGTACCGGGTTTTTATGTTTTCACAATGAAGCCAAATCCATGTATGCCATTGCCACGGCCGGACATGTAATTAACCATGCCGACAAATGGATGGAACCCATCCGGATTTATAACCATGACGGATCAAAATCCCTGCTCCTGAATGCAAACGCCCGTCACGTCACAATGGGAGAGCTGTCAGACTCGGCAATCATTCTTTTTTCAAAAGCCCAGGACCTTTTTGAAAACACTTTACCCCTGCCTTTGCTGGATAAGGAATATGTTCTAAAAGTCGGCACCCAGGTCGGATGGATTGGATTTACAACACTGGAGCCGGATACTCCTTGTTTTTTTTCAGGCATGATATCTGCCCGCCAGGATCATAAAAAGGCCTACCTGATTGATGGTGTTGCCATCAACGGCGTCAGTGGAGGGCCAGTCCTGCATATAGACGAAAAAGAAGATGTCAAAGTCGTTGGAACAGTATCTGCCTACAGAATGAACAGGACCAGTGGAGAGAATCTTCCCGGCCTTCTCATTGCCCAGGATCTGTCATTATTTCACGATGTGATCACTCATATCCAGTCAGTAGAGAATAAAGATAACAAATAAGGCTTGATTTAGTCTTGAAGAAAACCTGAATGTTTTTTATTTCATCTTAGCGAACAGTGAGCCAGATACCCGCGAGCATAACGCCGATACCAAAGATGCGGGAAGGGTTAATGTGTCGTATGTCAGCTCCTAAAAAACCAAAATGATCAATAACAGCGGCAATGATAAACTGAGCTGCAACAATAATTGTGAATGCTGTTACAAGTCCCAGGCGGGGAACGCTATACCCTATCGCTGCGATTAATATAACTCCCAAAGGACCTGCCAAAAGTGTATAGGAAGGAATACTTTGAATAGAAGCAAGATTCCCACCTCTCAAGACCAGCATAATAATCCCGATAATGAGTCCGCCGCCTCCATATGTGATAAAAACACTCTCAAGAGTCCCTATATTTTTATCTATAATACCAATGAGTTGTCCCTGGCAGGCAACGGCCACACCCCCTATAGCTGCAATCATAACCAAATACAATAAATTCAAGATATCTCTCCTGAAAACATTTAAAAAAAGGATTGTTTTTTAATAATCCAGTGAAGATACCTCAAGGGCATGTTTTTGAATAAAGTTTCTCCTTGGTTCCACTTCCTCACCCATCAGAAGGGTGAAAATCTCATCGGCTTTTTCCGCATCTTCAATCTCCACTCTGAGCATATTTCTTTTTTCAGGATTCATAGTAGTTTCCCAGAGCTGGTCTGCATTCATTTCCCCTAGACCTTTGTAGCGCTGAATATTGATACCTTTCTTTGCTTCAGACATGATAAATTCAAACAGGCTGTCAATATCATAAAAATTAAATTCTTTTTTAATCTGGGCATCTGATTGCTTGGAAGATATGGAAAAAGGAGGTTTATTAAATATTTTGATTTTTTCATATCTTTTTAACATTCTTTGATAATCGTTGGTGGCAAGAATTTCTCTGCCGACTCTTAAAATAATCTGTTTTTCTTTTTTTTCATATATATCCATTTCAAAGATATTTCTTTCGACATCGTACTCTATTTCTCCTGTGATATACCCATTTTTTTCAAGCTCTTTTGAAAGCAAAACGAAGTTTTGTTTTTCCTCAAGAAAAAATTTATCTTTTACACCATTTTTAATAAGGGTAAGTAAAAGACTGATATCCATATCTCTTTTCTTTAACATATTTACAGCATCATAATAATCCGATAACTCGACCAGAAAATTATAAAATTCATCTTCTGAAAGCGGTTCTGTATTTTCATTTAAAAAAATATTTTTTTGCCCGGTAATTCTTTTTACCAGATAATCGGAATATTCATCTTCGTTTTTCAGGTATACACCATTTTTTCTTGAACCGACCCGGAAAAGAGGTGGTTGGGCAATATATAAATATCCTTGTGAAATCAGATCCGGCATCTGTCTGAAAAAAAAGGTTAACAACAAGGTTCTGATATGTGATCCGTCAACATCCGCATCCGTCATGATCACAACTTTATGATACCTGACTTTTTCAATATCATATTCTTCACTGCCAACACCCGTTCCAAGAACGGTAATAATATTTTTAATTTCATCGCTTCTTAAAATTTTATCAAATCTGGCCTTTTCAACATTCAGGATTTTTCCTTTAAGAGGAAGTATAGCCTGGAACCGTCTGTCCCTTCCCTGTTTGGCGCTGCCGCCTGCAGAATCTCCCTCCACGAGAAATAATTCCCTTTCAGCAGGATCTGCATACTGGCATTCAGCCAGTTTTCCAGGTAAGGTTGAATCCAGCAGGGTGCCTTTTTTTCTGGCAAGTTCTCTGGCTCTTTTGGCAGCATCCCTGGCCCTTGCCGCATCAACGGCCTTGCCGATGATTTTTCTTGCCACGGCTGGATTTTCCTCAAGATAATGACCCAGCTTTTCATTGAGAAGGGATTCAACAATCCCTTTAATTTCACTATTACCTAATTTAGTTTTTGTCTGGCCTTCAAACTGAGGTTCCATCAGTTTTACCGAAATAATAACAGAAAGACCTTCTCTCATATCATCTCCACTGATCTTAATATTCTGCATATTTTTGGGCAGATTATTTGATCCTGAAGTAATATATGAATTTACAGTACGGGTTAATGCACCTTTAAAACCAGACACATGTGCTCCGCCTTCAAGCGTCCTGATATTATTGGCAAATGAGTAGAGTTTTTCCTTAAATGTGTCATTATATTGAATAGCTACTTCAACCTGAACATCTTTTTTATCCCCATCAATATGAATAGGATCATGCAAAGCTGTGTAGGACCGGTTAAGATATTCTACAAAAGAAATGATTCCGCCTTCATAATAAAAATCTTCTTTTTCAGCAGATCTTTCATCTTCAATAATTATTCTGAGACCTTTATTTAAAAATGCAAGCTCTCTCATTCTCCTTGTAAGGGTTTCTAAAACAAAATCATTCTCGTTCATGATTTCAAAATCAGGACTGAATGTAATTTTTGTTCCCCTTTTATCAGTATCTCCTTTAATGACTAATTCTGTACGTTTAAGTCCTTTGGAGTAGGACTGATGATAAATTTTTCCGTTTTTATAAACTTCCATTTCAAGGACTTGGGAAAGGGCATTCACAACGGAAATTCCCACACCGTGCAAACCTCCGGATACTTTATAGGAGTCTTTATCAAACTTACCCCCGGCATGGAGTTTGGTCATGACCACTTCGCAGGCAGGTATATGCTCTGTTTCATGCATTTCAACTGGAATCCCGCGGCCGTTATCCTCCACACTGACACGCATATCCGGATGTATGGTCACAAGAATCTTATCGCATTGTCCTGCCATGGCCTCATCAATACTATTATCCACAACTTCGTAAACCAGGTGGTGAAGACCCTGAAGATCAACATTTCCTATATACATGGAGGGTCTTTTACGTACAGCTTCAAGACCTTCAAGTACTTTTATACTACCGGAATTATATTCTTTATCTACTTTGTTTTCATTCACGTGTGACCTCTATATTATGATATATGCATCGCCATTATTACACAAACAAGTTTATCATCATCAATTCCCCGGATAATACAGGGACTTTTACTGTCTTTTATATTTATAACAACAATAGAATCTTGAAAAAGGTTTAGAGCATCCATAAAATATTTCGGGTTAAAGCCGCTTTTAATTTCTTCACCCGTATATGAAATCATCATCCTTTCTTTTGATTCTCCTATTTCAGGGTTGGTAATGGTAACTACTAATTCATTTTCCTTGAAATTTAAAATAACACTTTTGTAATCTTCAGATGTTAAAATAGATACCCGCTTCATCAGAGTTGAAAACATGGTTCTGTCAATTTCAATGGGAATCATCTCTTCACTATGTATTATCGGTTTATAATCAGGATACTCGCCTTCAAGAAGTTTTATCATTATGGATTCATTTTTATTCTGAAAAATAAAATAATTATCTTTAATTCCCACATTTATTCCATCTTTACTGCTGTCAATGAATTTACTTAATTCCGACAAACCTTTTTTAGGAATAATAACACTTTCATCCGGCAGATCTAATTTTCCCTTGAATTGGGCATCACAGCAATGAAGACGTCTTGAATCTGTAGATACAACTCTTATGGTTTCTTTATCATCTATTAAAATTTTTTCAATCAGGGATCCTAAAACATAAATTCGTTTTTCCTCACCTGAATAATTTACAATGGAAGCTACATCAACCATCCTTTTCAGATCTTTGGGGTTTATTTCTATAAAATCTATATTTTCTATGACGGGGGTTTCAGGAAAATTTTCATAATCGGAAGATACAATATGATAAATACTGTCCCCTTCTCCAATTTCTACCCACCTGTTTTCTATTTCATTAATAATAATTTTATTTTCAGGGTATTCTCTGATAATTTCAAAAAATTTTTTCGAATTAATGGATAGTATACCTTCAGTTTCCACCTGGGCATTATAATTACCCATAAAAACTGTTTCCAGATCATTGGCAGTGATAGTGATCTGAGATCCCATTGCTTTAATAAGAATATCAGATGTAATCGTCAGATTGGTTTTTCTTCCAGTCAAGCCCTGAATTTTTGAAAGAACATCCAAAATTTCTTTTTTATCAAACGAAAATTTCATATAAGTCCCTTTTCAAAAAAATTAAATATTCGTTAATATTTATATCAAATCATTTGTTTTATCAATTAATAAATAGATATGGTTTTATTAATTAAATAGTAAATAAAAACAATAATAATAGTAAAGAGTGTTTAAATGTTTATAACTTTTTAATTAGCTAAAATAATTAAGTATTTTATAATTAAAAACCGGTAAATATTGGTTTGTTTTTTGATAAAAACACATCAGTTTTATACCAATATTTTAAGGTGTTCAAAACTGCCTGGTTTTAAACATTTTATTAAAATGATCCAATCCAAGTTCTAATATCCTGTAATCCTTTTATATTCCAGTCGTCTGCAGTTCTTTGTTCAATATATTTTAAAAACAAAGTGTCAATAACGTTAAAAATATTAAAACAAAAGAACGCTTTTTCCAGAACCAGCCCTTCTATTTCATTTTCTTTATTTGATAGATCTGTTTTTGGTGTTTTAAGACCTGAAACATTAAAACTCTCACCTTTTATGGTAAACCTATATTCATCCTCATTTATCTTACAAACAAGGTTGATACTGGTAACATAAGCACCTTTTTTTAAAGCAGTGGTTCCTTCTTCAAGGCCTGCCTGATCACCTTTTATACTAATCTTTTCCTTTGATTTATCCCCTAATTTATTTTCAAGAACAATTGAATTACCAACTTCAAGCGTTACAATATCTTTTGAATTTAAAAGGGATGATATATTCTGATCCGTTTCAATTAAAAACCAGATCCAGGTTAGATAATCATTTCCGAGAAATTTGTATTTATTATAAGCGGTTGCAATATCAAGCATAAAGATTACCTCGAATATTTTAAAGGGACAAGTGTTTGGACCCGGTCTTTTTGCGGGTTGGAAAATTTGGATTTGGTTTCAACAATGGTATAGGGGAAAAGTCTGATGGGTTTTAAATTAAAGGATTTTAAAAAGATGGTTTCAAAAAACTCATTAGCAGCTTTCTGTGTGGTATATAAATATAAATTTTTTTCTTCATAACTCCACAATACATCATACACATTGGGGATGGCGGGAATTTTATGCATTAATATATCTGTAACCAGCTCTTTTATTTCTGATTTTTCATTTTTTGAAATAAAATCTCTTCCGGAGTTTTCCTTCTTTTTTTCAATTTCAATGGCCATATATTTCTGGATCAGTTTAGCCGGGATTGATTTTTTATCAATTCTAAGTGAAAAAAGAAAATAAGTTCCAAACAAAAAGGAAAATTTATCAAAATCCGGATTATAAGGACTTTCAACCGGTGTCCACCCGGCTGAGATCTCATCATATTCATTTTCTATTTTTGGAATGGAATGTTTTATTAAACCATTTCGCACTTCATCTATTACTGAACCCTCAATTTTTCCATCAATATGATACCGGCTGACGGAATGTGTTGAAGAGATTAATCCCATACCTTTATCCTTGTTATAAATAGTTATTTTTATTAAAATAATATATTGTTTCCACGGGATCTTTTTTACCACACTACAATAAAAATTAACAGGCTTCTTCTTTAATTATCAAATCAATGAGATTGCAAAGTTCATCACTTTTCCGGATAACAAAATCTAACTTTCTTAATACTTTTTGAAAATTTTGTAAAAATCTATGATTTTCCTTTATGTTCAAGATGTTGCCTTTTGAAAAAAAAATATTATTGCCAGATACAAACAATTCTGATAAACTTTCCAATTTTTTATATAAGGATACAAATATGCCAGGTTTACTTCCCGATGTTGACCCAGACGGGCTGCTCGAATACTCAGTGGTTTTTACAGACCGCTCGCTTAACCATATGTCAAAGTCATTCCAACGAGTGATGAATGATATTTCCAAAACATTTAAGAAAGTCTATAAAGCCAAAGCCGTTGTTGTTGTTCCAGGTGGAGGAACTTTTGCAATGGAAGCTGTTGCAAGACAATTTGCAACGGGTAAAAGATGTCTTGTTCTTAGAAATGGTTGGTTTAGTTACCGCTGGACCCAGATTTTCGATATGGGTGATATTCCCCTTGAATCCATTGTAATGAAGGCTTGTACTGTTGATACGGGCAAGCAGGCAGCCTTTGCGCCTGCACCAATAAAAGAAGTGGTAGCAACTATCAAAGCCAAAAAACCGGAAATCGTTTTTGCCCCGCATGTTGAAACCTCATCAGGTATGATCCTGCCTGATGATTATCTTGGGGCAGTGGCAGATGCAGTACATTCAGTTGGCGGTTTATTTGTCTTAGATTGTGTTGCCTCGGGCACAATTTGGGTGGATATGGAAAAAACGGGTGTAGATATTCTAATAACTGCGCCGCAAAAAGGCTGGAGCGGTTCTCCCTGTAGTGGCCTGGTAATGCTAAGCCCTGCTGCAAAACAAAAAATAGAAACGACTGTCAGTACCAGCTTTGCCTGTGATTTGCTTAAGTGGTTAAAAATTATGGAGGCATATGAAAAAGGTGGACATGCCTATCACGCAACGATGCCCACAGATGCCCTTAGAGTTTTCCGTAATGTGATGAAAGAAACCGAAAGTTTTGGCTTTGAAAAAGCCTGTGCAAAACAGCACGAGCTTGGTGACAAGGTCAAAGCACTTTTAAAAAGCAAAAATATCAAAATTGTTGCGGCCGAGGGATTCCAGGCTCCGGGTGTTATTGTTTGCTACACAGACGATATTGCTATACATACTGGAAAAAAATTTTTAGATATAGGAATACAGACGGCTGCCGGAGTTCCTTTGGTATGTGATGAGCCGGAAGATTTCCAAACCTTTCGCCTTGGGTTATTCGGTCTGGACAAACTTCAAAATATCGATCGTACCGTCAAAAAATTAGAAGAGGCTTTAAACCAGGTCCTATAAGCTAATAGTAAGCTAACTAGTGTTTGAACGAAAACTCACTCATCTGCTTCGTTGCTGCAAAATTTTGAAATCCTCATGTACTACAGTACACTCCGGTTTCAAAATTTCTTGCGCCTTGCATATGAGCAACTTTTCATCCAAACACGGGTTTCCGATCAAGCACTAACTATAATCGGTTTTTGTCCAAACAATATGAAACGTAACAGGAAATTATTTTTCCTGTTACGTTTTTTTGTTTTTTTTTAGAAATCATACCTTAATACGACAAACGTCATGTAAACAGAGGCATCTTTATCTTATTAAATTTGTCAACAATACCTTAAGTATCGAGTTTCTTTAATTATTTACTTATCCAGCTATTTACTGTATGACCTTAGGGTTATATTAGAGCTTTACTTTTTCTTATTAATCTAAAAGAGGTGCAACTTATGAAAAAGAGAATGCAGACTATAGACGGAAATACAGCAGCAACCCATGTGGCCTATGCCATGAGTGAAGTTGCCTCAATATATCCGATAACACCTTCAAGCCCCTTGGGCGAAATTGCAGACAATTGGGCATCCAAAGGCAGAAAAAATATATTTGGTCAGGTGTTAAACATAAAACAAATGCAATCTGAAGCAGGGGCTGCAGGAACAGTTCATGGTTCTCTTGCTGCAGGAGCGGTTACATCAACATTTACAGCATCCCAGGGACTTTTACTTAAAATTCCTAATATGTATAAAATTGCAGGAGAGCTTCTTCCCTGTGTTTTCCATGTAACAGCCCGTGCTATTTCAGCCCATGCGCTTTCCATTTTTGGTGATCACCAGGATGTTATGGCAGCAAGACAGACAGGTTTTGCCATGCTGGCATCCAATTCTGTCCAGGAAGCCCAGGATCTTGCTTTGGTTGCTCATCTTGCCACCATGGAAGCCAGGGTGCCTTTTATGCATTTCTATGACGGGTTCAGAACGTCCCATGAAATACAGAAAATAGAAATGATTGAATATGATGACATGGCCGCCCTGTTTAATTATGATGCCTTAAAGGAATTTAAAAACCGCGCAGTAAACCCGGAACACCCAAATACCAGAGGAACTGCACAGAACCCGGATATCTATTTTCAGGGCAGGGAAGCTGCTAATTCTTATTATATTAAAATTCCGGCTATTGTGAATGAATATATGAAAAAGGTCGGGAACCTAACCGGTCGGGAATATAATCTATTTGATTATGTGGGAGATCCACAAGCTGACAAGGTAATTGTCGCCATGGGTTCGGGCTGTGAAGCCATTGAAGAATCCATTAACCAGCTCAATGCCCAGGGAGAGAGGCTTGGACTTGTAAAAGTACGCCTTTACAGACCTTTTGACAGGGAAAGCTTTTTAAGAGCAATACCGGCAAGTGTTGAAACACTGACTGTGCTTGACAGGACCAAAGAACCGGGTGCCCTTGGCGAACCGCTGTACACAGATGTGTGCACGGCGTTCATGGAATATGGTGAAAGCCCAAAGATCGTTGGCGGTAGATATGGCCTTTCCTCCAAGGAATTTAATCCAAATATGATTAAGGCTGTTTTTGACAACATGAAATCCATCCAGCCGAAAAATCATTTTACAGTGGGTATTATTGACGATGTAACCCATACATCCCTTGAGGTGAAAACAGGTTTCCATCCAGCCCCAAAAGGAACCATTGCCGCAAAATTCTGGGGTCTTGGAGCTGACGGAACTGTTGGGGCCAACCAGAGCGCCATAACTATTATCGGAGACAACACTGATAAATATGCCCAGGGGTATTTTGCCTATGATTCAAAGAAATCAGGGGGGCTGACCGTATCTCATTTAAGATTTGGTGATGTGCCCATACAGTCAACATACCTGATTGACAATTCTGATTTTGTGGCCTGTCATAAATCCAATTATGTGGAACTTTATGATGTTCTCAAGGGATTAAAACAAGGCGGAACCTTTCTTTTAAACTCACCCTGGTCTGTTAAAGACATGGAAAACAATATTCCCGGTGATTTAAGAAAAACCATTTATGATAAAAAAATTAAATTTTATAATATTGATGCAGTTAAAATTGCCGGTGAAGTTGGACTGGGCGGTCGGATTAACATGATTATGCAAACCTGTTTTTTCAGTCTTGCCAATGTCCTCCCCGTTGAAAAAGCCATCAAGCTTCTTAAGGAAGATATAACAGCCAAGTTTGGCAAAAAGGGTGAAAAAATTGTTTCAATGAATATGGAAGCCGTTGATAAAACCCTTGAAAATCTTGTTAAAATAAAGGTTCCGGCAGCCTGGAAAAAGGGTGAACGACAAGAAACGACTGTTGAAAAGACCACAGCGTTTGTAGATAATGTCATGCGAAAAATCAATGCCCAGGGCGGAGACGATCTTCCAGTCAGTGTATTTTCACCGGATGGTGTTTTTGAACAGGCAACCTCCCAGTATGAAAAAAGAGGTGTTGCCATTGATGTACCGGAGTGGATTGCTGAAAACTGTATTCAGTGTAACCAGTGTGCCTTTGTTTGCCCCCATGCAGCTATTATTCCCATCGTTGCCACAGACGAGGAACTTAAACTTGCCCCAGAAAATTTTGTTACAATTGAAGGCAAAGGAAAAGGGATGGAGGCATATAGGTTCAGAATTCAGGTTAATCCACTGGATTGTCAGGGCTGTGGGAATTGTGCGGATATCTGCCCAGCCAAAACGGTTGCCCTTGAGATGAAGCCTTTGGCCGGCCAGGTTGAAAACCAGGTGGATAATCATAAATTTTCCAAAACCATACCTTTTAAAACAGATATTCTTAAAAGGGAAACGATTAAAGGAAGCCAGCTTTATCAGCCCCTTCTTGAGTTCTCCGGTGCATGTGCAGGATGTGGTGAAACACCCTATGCAAAACTTTTAACCCAGCTCTTTGGTGAAAGAATGACCATTGCAAATGCTACGGGTTGTTCATCCATATGGGGAGGATCAGCACCGGCAACACCCTATTGCACAAATGCAGATGGGGACGGCCCGGCATGGGCAAGTTCTTTATTTGAAGATGCGGCAGAATTTGGGTATGGAATGATGCTGGCCACTCAAACCCGCAGAAAGACCCTGGCAGCAAAGGCTGAACAAGCCCTTGAAACCAAGATATCCTCTGAAGCCAAAGATGCGTTAAAAGGCTGGATAGCAGGAAAAGATGATGCCCAAGAGTCTAAAAAGTATTCTTTTGCTTTAAAAACATTGCTAAAGGATGAGACCAGCGGCATTCTAAAAGAAATCTATGATGAAAAAGATGTGTTTGTGAAAAAATCCCATTGGGTCTTTGGCGGTGACGGCTGGGCCTATGACATTGGATTCGGCGGCCTGGATCATGTTCTTGCCTCTGGAGAAGATATAAATATCATGGTCATGGACACGGAAGTTTATTCCAATACTGGCGGACAGTCTTCCAAGGCAACACCCACGGGCGCCATTGCAAAATATGCTGCTACAGGTAAAAAGATCGGTAAAAAAGACCTTGGTCGTATGATCATGAGTTATGGATATGTTTATGTGGCATCAATCTCCATGGGGGCAAACAAAAATCAGACCATGAAGGCCTTTCTTGAAGCTGAAAAATATCCTGGACCATCTTTGATTATCTGCTATGCCCCGTGTATCAATCAGGGTATCAGAAAAGGTATGGGAAAATCACAGCTTGAAGGGAAACTGGCAGTTGAATCAGGTTACTGGCCACTCTACAGGTATAACCCTGAATTGGTTAAAGAGGGTAAAAATCCATTTGTCCTGGATTCAAAAGCGCCCGATGGAACCATTCAGGAATTTCTTGGCGGTGAAACAAGGTTTGCAGCTCTTGAAAAGAGTTTCCCAAAAGAATCAAAACGGCTGAGGGCTAAAATTGGAGAAGAGGTAACAGATAAATATACCATGTTTAAAATGATGGCCCAGATCGGCAAAGAAGAAAAATAGCATTTTAAACAGATAAAAATAATTTTAAAAGGACTGGGATTTTATATTTCAGTCCTTTTAATTTATACAGTAGATTGCAAAAAAAATTATCTTTACTAAAGATCTTTGTTTGTATATGGTTTACAACAATTTTGTTAAATGGTTAATTAAACAGGAAGAAAAAATGAGAATCTGCAGTAATATGAAAAGGATCTGTACAAAAAATAATCTTTTTATACTCTTTATTGCAGGCATTTTTTTTAATTGCAGCTTAAACATAGTTGTTGCTTCAAATTCAGATAAAAACATAAACACGGCCATTTCAATAACCCTTCCGGAAATGAAAATTGTAAAAGGGTTGATAAAACGAGGAGACACTGCATCTTCTTTGCTCAATAAATATCTTCCGCTAAAAACCATATACGAGATATGTAAACGCAGCTCAGATGTTTTTCCTCTAACACAGATCAGAGAAGGCCGGCCCTATAAAATTATTTTGCAGGAAAATCATCTTGTTGGTTTTGAATATGAAATCAATAAGAAAGACAGGCTGGTCGTTCAAAAGAAAAAAGACATATTTTCCATAAACCAGTTGCCGATCCAATATGATGTAGATCTTGAGGTGGTGTCTTCCACCATTACATCCAACTTGTTTGAGGCTGTGAGAAAATCAGGGGAACAAACCGAACTGGCAAGAAAATTGGCAGATATTTTTGCCTGGGACATTGATTTTCTCCGGGATATACAACCCGGAGACCAGTTCAGGGTTCTTGTGGAAAAAAGATATAGGGATGGTATACTTTCAGGCTATGGCACGATTCAAGCAGCGTTTTTTACCAATAGCGGCAAACTTTTTAAAGCCTTTTTGCATAAATCCGACAATGGAGTATCAAGATATTATGATGAGAAAGGAAGATCACTTCAAAAGGCTTTTTTAAAAGCACCTCTTGCGTTTTCACGAATTTCATCTAAATTTACCAAAAAAAGACTTCACCCCATCTTCAAAGAGTATCGGTCTCATCCCGGGGTTGACTATGCAGCCCCCAAAGGCACACCCATTAAAACAGTGGGAGATGGGGTTATTAAAAAAATCGGTTATAACAGGGGCTTGGGTAATTATATTAATATTCGCCACTATAACGGATATATCACGGAATATAATCACATGTCTAAATTTGCAAGAGGCATGAAAAAAAGCAAAAAAATATCACAGGGAGCTGTAATCGGATACGTTGGAAAGACAGGATATGCCACTGGCACCCATCTTGATTTTCGCATGTCGAAAAACGGGAAACTCCTAGATCCTCTCAAGCATCAACCACCATTGGCAAACCCCATCAAACCCCATGAAATGGAAGCATTTATAGCAAGAACAATCGAATTGTCCGCAAAAATCCTCACTGCTCAGAAACCGGGTTCCAACAATAAAAAGTCAACATAGAAGATTAGGGAAATTAAAATATGCCAAACCCTATTCGCTTAAAAGCAATCAATGGTCTTAAATCAGGAGATTCCTTTACATATCAAAAAAGGTTCACAAAAAAAGAAACCCTTTTATTCGGTGATATGACAAGAGATTACAATCCGGTTCATTATGATGAGAGATGGACTGAAGAAAAAGGTTTTAAAGATCTTATCTGCCATGGCCTTCTGGTGGGCTCAATGATCTGCGAGTTTGGTGGCCAGGTGGGTTGGCTTGCAACGGGTATGAATTTTAAATTTATTGCCCCCGTCTATTTTGGAGATACTATCCAGTGCAGTGTAACCATAACTAAAATTGAAGAAAACAGCAGGGCGGAAGCTGAGGCAGTTTTTATCAATCAGGATAAAATTCAGGTTTGTTCAGCTCATATGACAGGTAGGCTGCCAAAAGAAAAAGAAAAAGCCATTCTAAGCACCATGGTAAAAGAGGGTGATCCAACCAATCAACTGGCAGGAGAAAACTATTCCTTAAAAGGATAAAAAATACATATCATAGATAGGGAAGTATAGATTTAACCCAGATAACAGGAGGACTTCATGAGTCAAGCTGAAAAATCAGCTGTTTCCGTTCAAATCATAAACAAGGCCAGATCGCTGGGCGCTTCGTTAGCCGGCATCGCCTCTGTAGACCAGCTTAAAAAATCTCCATCCCACGATATCTACACAAAAATTGAACCGAATCAAGGTGTTGGGTCGCGGGATTTTGTCGAGGGCATCAAGCCCCGGGAAGTCACCTGGCCTCCTAGTGCCAAATCGGCCCTGGTCATAGCCCTGGCCCATAAAGAAGACGATCTTCAAATGGACTGGTGGATAGAAGGCGATGGCGACAGGGAAAGCCGTGGTTGCCGTCTCCTTCTGGATATCCTCGATGATGTCTCCGAATGGGCGGCAAAGGAACTCTCCCTTACCCCTCACCTGTTGCCGTATCACCTGGAAAAGGGCGGTATTTTTTATAAAGACGCGGGCGTGTTGGCCGGGTTTGGCTGCATCGGCAAGAATAATCTTTTGGTGACACCGGAATACGGCCCAAGGGTCCGTGTGTGGGCCTTGCTGTTCGATGAGGTGCTGCCGCCCACCGGGCCGGTGATTTACGATCCTTGCGACGGTTGTGACGAACCATGCCGCCAGGCCTGTCCCCGGAACGTTTTTGGCTGCGCTGCGCATTCACCAATTGAAATGGGGATGGTCACCTTGCCGGGAAAAAACGGATGGTACGATCGGGAAATATGTCGACCCAAAATTCAAAAAAGTATTGATAACAAAGAATTCATCCAAATGGATGGTCATGCCGAACCGGTCGGGGTCATAAAGTTCTGTCGGCGTTGCGAACTGTCCTGTCCAGTAGGAAAGGGATAATTTTCCAGGGTATATCAGGCTAACAGCCAACAGATCAGGGGGAAAATTTCATAGTGATATCTCCCATAAAGTTTAATTCAAACACAGTTGTGCCCGGTATCCTGATTATGTTGTTGCCAAGTTCAATATTTTTTTGGTAGCCATTATGCGGTACATAGTCAGTTAATTTTGCGTAATAAAGATTTGACAACAGTCGAACTTATTATTTTTTGAAGGCGTACAACAGAATACTATGGAAATTCAAATCAAAGAAACACGAAAGATACCAGAGGATCAACTTCTTGATCTTTACAAACTCAATAAATGGTCATCAGCAGAAAAGCCTGCCTTGCTTTACAAGGCATTAATTAACTCACACACCCTGATCTCAGCATGGGTAAATGGAAAAATGGTGGGTATTGCCAATGCTATCTCCGATGGGTACTTAGTCGTATATTATCCACATATGCTCGTCCACCCTGATTATCAAGGAAAAGATATTGGAAGTAAAATGATGGCGGCTATGCAGAATAAATATGAACATTATCACCAACAAATGCTGACCGCTGATGATAAGGCAATAGATTTTTATAAGAAATGTGGTTTTAAAAAAGCTGGAAAGACGGAATCAATGTGGATATATCAAGGAGCTGATCATTAACACTTAGACAATATAATGGTTTCTGTTTAAGGTTTAAACCCACCGGCTTTAAGCCGGTGGCTGTTTAGTGATCATCCTTTAATACTCTTTTTGAGAAGTTCATTTATCCTGCTTATAAAATCTTTATTTTGACAGGGTTTTGAAATATGATCAATATTCAGATCATTATGTTTTAACTCTTTGATGGATTCTAAAAATTCTATATTCCCCGAGACAAATAGTACTGGAACTATCTGGTCCGTTGCTCGGATGTGATGATATACGTCCATACCATTAATACCTCCGGGAAGAATATAGTCTAAACTTATAAAATCATACCTGTTTTTATCCCATAGATCTTTTGCAGCCTGACCATTGCATGCTAAATCAACTTTATGCCTAAAGGGATCTTGTGTTAATACCTTGTATTGAACATCAGAGATGGCTTTTACATCCTCAACAAGAAGAATAGATTTTTCAACATATACTGTTTTTTCTCTGAGCTCTACAATTTCTTCATTTGACAGCTCTTTTTGAAAGACAGGGAAAAAGATGCTGAACTTAGTCCCAGAACCTGATTTTGACTCACCCGAAAGTCTGCCTTTGTGCTGTTCAATATATTTTTTTACATTGGCCATTCCATATCCGGTTCCCTTAATCCCATCTTTATACGAGCCTGTCACATCCTGGGTCCCTTTTAAAGAGAAAGAGGGCTCATAGATACTTTCCAGATACTCTTTGGGGATGCCGCATCCGTTATCCTCAAGCTCAAAACAGATATTTTCATCTGAGAAATATGTCCGTATGCTGATTCTTGGATATTCAGTCATGCTGAGGGCATGGATAGAGTTTTGTATTAGATTTACAAGCGCATGCTCTATCATTCCAGGATCTGCAAGAAGTTCCGGTACCCCGGGCTTATATTCCTTTATAAGTTCAATCCCATCCAGATCTTTTCTTAATAGATTTACAACAAGATTAATTTTTTCATTGATACTGAAAAATTCCTGTTTTGGCTCCTGGTCTCTGGCAAACACAACCAGGTTTCTTGTTAAATTTTTGCCTCGGATGGTCTGTTCAAAAATCAACTCAAGCGTCTTTTTTATTTCCGTATCCTTACAATCAAAAAGGGCAAGTTCTGTGTTGCCCATGATAACACCCAAAACATTATTGAAATCATGAGCTATTTTTCCTGATATCTGACCAACCAAAGCCAGCTTTTCACTCTCGCGCAGTTTGTTCTCTGTTTGTTTGCGTTCTTGAAATTCTTTTTTTAGTCTATTGTTAGCAGCCAATAATTTTTTCTGTTCTCTGAATAAAAGGCTTGAAGCTGTCTTGGCCTCAGTAATTGATTTTTCAAGTTTCTGAAACAGAGAAGTGACAAAGAGTGTTGTGAAGATATTGATAAAAAAAATATCGCTTGAAACCTGAAACCAGAAAAAAAACGGCTTGTCTGTAAAAAGCATTCCTTCCCAGAAACCGATTTTTAATAATATACCAATACCGACCAGGGTGATTGTATTGAGGAGTATTGAAAGGATCATACCTGTCCATCCGAGCAGGACAGAGGCGATAATAGTATAGGAGAATAACCATTCACGTGATGAAACAAACGGCCCCACTGAATATATGATGGAAATACCTACTGCGAATATTATCAGTGATGCGGCGTTTGCCCTTTTTCTATAGCTGATGGTCGGGAAGAAAAAAATCATCAGGCAGCATAGATAGGAAAAGGTTATCACACTGATAATCACCCAGTAATGATGCTTAATCAGACTGGGGAAATTTGCGGCACCCATTATGACTATACCGATTAAGGAAAAACATATGAAACCATAGAGAATTGTCTCTTTCCAATGATTAACGTCATTGGTATCTAAAACAGCTTTAGGAGCAAACCGAAGGTAAAATTGTTTTAAAAAGGAGACATCAATCGTCATTGTGTTTTCTCCGAGACCGAGATAATGATATATCCCATTTTGTCGGTTTTTTTCTTTTTAATCTCATTATTTTTTAATATAACATCCTCGTCATTGATTGTACAATGGGATTAAAAATCGTGTGTCAATCTGTTGATTATTGAAATGCCTTTACAAGGATTAAAGTTGTTGATACTAATTTTTAAACTATATTTTGAATTTATACTCCTAAAAATGTGTGAAACTTAATTATGATTGAGAACATCAGGGCGAGTCTCCAAGAAGCTCAAAACGCTCTCAAAAGGTTACTGTCTAATGATGCAGTACTGTTGCAGATAGAGTCCGCTGCCCAAGTACTAATTGAAACACTTGAGAAAGGGTACCGGGTATTTTCTCGCTATCTTGAAGGCCATGGCATTACAGGAGATAGCCTTATAGCGATTAGTACCAGTGGACGCAGTCCCTCTGTTTTGAACGCGGCCAAAACTGCTAAATCTTGCGGCATCAAAGTAATTGCCCTAACAGGTAATGTTAACCCCGAACTGAAACAACTATCGGACGTTTACGTTTGTACATCTGGCGGACAATTCGCAGACCGTATTCAGGAATTGCATATCAAAGTCCTTCATATCTTGATCGAGATGGTTGAGAGACATTTTCATCCAGAAAATTATGAAACTTAAGAATAACATGACAATTCATCCTTCTTAATTCAAGTTACTAATAGAAAAATTGAAGCGAACCAGGAGTGGATTTCCAAAAATTGGAAAATATTTATTTTGCATCAAATGAAATAAGTTTTAACGATCGGTTTGTTTTGCAATTGAATTATGGAGCCATGATGTAGTACAGAAAGGTTTTACATTTTTCAATTCTATTAAAAGAGTCCACAAGATGAAGTTAAATATCAATAATTCGGAGGATAAAGATTAATGAAAATTAAGGAATTCAAAACATTTGTAGTGGGGAACCCTCCACCTCATTTCGGAGGGCGCTACTGGATTTTTTTGAAACTCACAACGGATAGTGGGATCACAGGTTATGGGGAAGCCTATTCCATACCTTTTCATCCTAAGGTTGTAGAACATATGATAGGGGATGTGTGTGAGCGGTATGTTATTGGTGCGGATCCATTTAAAATAGAAAAACTATGGCGGTTAGTCTATGGAAGAGGATTTACCCTGCGCCCTGACATATCTATTATGGGCATACTCAGCGCAATTGAAATGGCTTGCTGGGATATCATAGGCAAAGAACTGAATAAGCCGATTTATGAGTTGCTGGGTGGTCAGGTTCATGAAAAATTAAGAGCTTATAGTTACCTGTATCCTGAGAGTCAGGATAAATTAAGCGTGTATAATGATCCTGAAACAGCGGCTAAAAGAGCAACTGAATATGTTGAAAAAGGATTTACGGCAGTGAAATTTGATCCTGTCGGGCCCTATTCGGTATTTGACCCAAGACAGCTTTCTTTGGAGGCACTCGACCATACGGAGAAGTTTGTGAAGATCGTTCGAGAAGCAGTTGGCAATAAATGTGACCTGCTTATTGGAACACATGGTCAGATGACCACTTCCGGCGCCATACGTTTGGCTCGGAGGCTGGAAAAATTCGACCCATTATGGTTTGAAGAGCCTGTGCCACCGGAAAACCCGGAAGAAATGTCAAGGGTTGCCCGTCAGACAAGTATTCCAATAGCCACAGGAGAGAGACTTGCAACAAAGTATGAATTTGCCAGGCTACTTACAACACAGGCAGCATCCATTCTACAATTTGCCCTTGGGAGAGTGGGTGGTATTCTTGAAGCAAAAAAGATTGCAGGCATGGCTGAAGCACACTATGCCCAGATTGCACCCCACCTTTATTGCGGCCCTATTGAGTGTGCTGCAAATATTCAGATCGATACCTGCAGCCCAAATTTTCTTATTCAGGAAACTATAAAAACCTGTGGCGGCTTTCACGCCGAGATTTTAAAAGAGCCTATTTGCTGGGAAGATGGATATATTATACCTTCAAACAAGCCTGGACTTGGTGTTGAGTTGAACGAAGAGGTTGCCATCAGCAATCCCTATACGGGTAATGAGCTTCATCTTGAGATGCATGACAGGCCCGTTATTTGAATCGGGGAATTTTAAACACTTTCTCCAGAATATTTTCCATTGGGCAAAGGTTTGTAAAAGCAGACTGTAGCAAATTCAATCCCACAAAAGCCGTAAAAAAGAGCCAGAATGGAGAATGAAAATGTCCAAGGATTAAAGAGATTAATATTAATGACCCTGCAATGATTCTGATATATTGTTCCATTTTCATGATATTACCCTCACCTTAGGGCTCACTCAAAAATTGGTAATTAATTTTTGAGTGAGTCCTAAGTTATTTTTCATATTTTGTTTTATAAACTGCATAATAGGTGACGGGGATCACCAAAAGTGTAAATAGCGTGGATGCAAAAAGACCAAATATCAAAGCCCATGCCAGCCCTGAGAATACGGGATCAAAGATGATGGGAAAGGCACCGATGGCAGTTGTTAACGCTGTTAATAAAATGGGCCGCATCCTGACAACCCCGCTGATTAAAATGGCATCCTTGAATGGAAGCCCTTTTTTTATTGCATCCTGAATAAATTCAATCAATACCAGGGAATTTCGGATTACAATACCGCCGAGGGCGATCATGCCGATCATGCTTGTGGCAGTAAAAAAGATAGGATCACTAAAACCACTTACACTATTTGTGAACAGGTTTAAAATAAAAAATCCCGGCATAATTCCTAGAATGGTTAAGGGAATCGCCATCATGATTAACATTGGCATAAAATAAGATCCCGTATTGATCACCAGGATAAAATAGATGCCAAAAAGGGCTGCTGCAAAGGCAAGGCCCATATCTCTGAAGACCCGAAGAGTGATTTTCCATTCACCCTCTCCGGCCCAGTTGACACGAATACCATTTTGGACTGGTTTGTGTTTAAGCTTTTTCATCATATCCAGGACAGCTTCTCCAGGAGCCCTGCCCGTCATTTCTCCAACCACATATACAACGGGTTCAAGGTTTTTATGGTAAATGGGTTTTTGATTTTTAGTTTCCACAACACGAACAAGTTCAGCCAAAGGGATCATTTTGCCTTTGTAAGATCTTATGGGAATGTGGGAAATGGATACCATGTCAGATCTTTTGTCCCGGGGCAGAATAACCTTGATCCAGAGCGGGTTTCTTTCCGGGTCCAGATGAAGGCTTGCAGGGGTGATGCCTTTAACAGCACTTTTCAGTGCATCAAGGATGGTCTTGGTATCAATTCCATGTAAGGCTGCTTTTTCCCTGTCAACAATGATATCTATTCTTTGGCTGTTTTTTTCAGTCATGATTTTTATATCGGAGACATTGGATTCCATTTCCATAATAGTTTTAACATGCTGGGCACCCTGTAACAATTCTTCATAGGTTTTGTCGGAGCTGCCATATATTTCAGCTACAAGGGTAGACAAAACAGGGGGTCCCGGCGGGACTTCCACAAGCTGGATCTGGGCGTTGTTATCTTTTGCGATTTTTTCAAGATCCTTTCTGATGCGCAAAAGGATTGTATGGCTTTGCTGCTGTCTGCGGGATTTATGAGCCAGATTAATACGTATGTCTGCAAAATGACTGCCTTTACGGATAAAATAATGCCGGACCATGCCGTTAAAATCCATAGGGGATGAAATTCCCGTAAAAGAAACAAAACTTATCACCTCGTTGACGGTTTTTATATAATTTTCAAACTCCCTTACAACGCGGTCCGTATATTCAAGGGATGTCCCTTCAGGCATATCAATTACGATCTGAAATTCGTTTTTATTGTCAAAGGGTAAAAGTTTCAAAGGCACAAGCCTGAATACCCCAAGCATACATGATCCGATCAAAAGGAGTATGATCACAATGAATAATAAGATCCGCATGTATTGTTTGTTTAAAAATGGTTTTAAAACAGCTTTGTAAAATTTGGATAGATATTGCTTTGATTCTTTTTTTTCTTTTGGTTTTTCTTTAAGGTCCTTTAAAAGATTATAGGAGATCCAGGGAACAATGGTCAGGGCACAGACGGTTGAAAAGAAGACTGTTAAGGGCACATTTATGGCCATGGGTGCCATGTAGGGACCCATCATGCCAGTAATAAAATACAGGGGTGTAAAACAGACAATAATGGCAATGGTTGACATGATAACGGGGGGCAATACTTCCTGTACTGCAAAAAGAGTGGCCTCAAAGGGCTGAAAAAATTTTTGCTTGATATGCCGCTGAATATTATCCACGTTAGTGATGGGATCATCCACCACAAGCCCTAAAGAAAGAATAAGGGCAAACAGGGTGACCCGGTTGATGGTATAGCCGAAAATATAATTCATAAAAAGGGCCAGAGAAAATGATATGGGAACTGCAATGGCCACCACACAGGCTTCCCTCCATCCCAGGGTAAACGCCAAAAGTATGACAACGGAAACAATTGCAAACCCAAGAGACTTTAACAACTCATTTACCTTTGCCTGGGCTGTTTTTCCATAGTTTCGGGTCTCTTCAATATGAATACCGTCAGGAATGATTGTGGTTTTAAGATTTTCAACCTCATCAAGTATGCATTGGGCCACTTTGACGGCATTGGTTCCCTTTTTCTTGGAAAAAGCCAGGGTTACGGAAGAAAAAGACATGGGCTTGTCAGATTTTATATTGTGAGAATTTTTATAAAAATTGGAAAACCCTATGCGGGTATATGACTCTGCCTCTTTGGGGCCGTCAATGATGGTTGCAACGTCTTCCAGATAAACGGGTTCTGATTGTCTTCCCGATATCACAAGAGCTTTAACCTCGTCAACAGAAGTTAAAAAAGAACTGCTGGTAATGGTGACCTGTGTATTGTTTTTGTTAAATGTACCTGCCAAAGTGGATACATCCGCTCCTTGAAGCGCCTGTTGAATATCTTGTATTGAAATATTAAAGCCCTTCATCCTCAAAGGATCAAGTTCAACCCGGACTTCCCTTTTTCTTCCCCCGTAAATGGAAGACCTGGAAATATTCTCAAGTCTTGACAGCCTTGCAACTATTTCTTCCCCTACCCTTTCAAGTTCATGATCGCTGTATCTGTCTGAATAAAGAGTAAGATTTAAAATAGGGACATCGTCAATTTCAATGGGCTTGATCAGCCAGCTGGTAACGATGGGCGGCACCCTGTCAAGGTTCATCTGTATTTTGTTGTGAAGCTTGACAATGGAGTTTTCCCTGTCTTCTCCTACAAAAAAGCGTACAGTGACAACAGCCTTTTCTTTTTTTGACATTGAATATACATACTCAACCCCATCAAGTTCCCAGAGAAGTTTTTCAAGGGGTGTTGCCACAAGTTTTTCTATTTCTCCAGGACTGGCACCCGGCGCTTCCACATAAATATCTGCCATGGGGACAACGATCTGGGGTTCTTCTTCTTTTGGGGTGATATAGATACTGAATGCACCAAGGGCCAAGGAGATGATGATCAGCATAATAGATAGCTGGGAGGTTAGAAAAAGCTTTACAATATGTGTAAGAACGGAATTTTTTTTCTCATCCATGCTTATTTGTATCCTATGGTCTCATTTTCAATAAGGCCTGCAAGCACTTCAATTTTTTCTCCAAACTTTTTTCCTGTTTTGATATATACGGATTTCCAGGAGTTATCTTTTTTTACAAAAACTTGCTCTAACTGCCCCACAATCCTAATTGCTTTTTGGGGAATGAGAAGGGTCTTATCTTTTTTAACAGGAATAAGAAGTCTTCCAAACATCCCCGGATAAATGCCGGGTGTATCTGGGAGGGATGCCTTTACCAGGAAGGTCCGTGTGGCTGGATCAGCATAGGGCACAATTTCTTCTATTTTTGATAGTATGGTTTTGCCAAGGGTTTTAATTTTGACGGGATATTCATTTCCCAGAATTACCCGGTTGATCAATCCTTCCCTTACGTTGGCTTCAAGTCTTAAGGCACCGCTGGTCTGGATAATTAAAAGCGGTTTTCCAGGCACTGCAAGATCTCCCGGGTCAATCATTCTTTTTGCTACAACACCCGTTGCAGGCGAGGTGATTTTTGAATAGCCAAGGGCAATTTGAGCTTCTTTTACAATTTCCTGTGCCTGCCTTATGGATGCTTTTGCCGAAAGTTCCATTTCTTCAGATTTTTCACGCCGCGCCTTTGCCTGAAGAAATTTGGCTTTATCAATTTCCAGGTTTTGAGAAGTTACAATATTGGATTCAAAGAGTTTTTTTGTTCTGTTGTAGGCAGCTTTTGCCTGGTCTAGATCTGCCTTTGCTTCATCCATGGATTTATAGGTCTGTTTTAGATTGTTTTTTGCAACGACAAGCCCTTCCTGTGATTGTTTGAGCTGGGTTGTCAGCCGCCTTGCATCAAGCTGTATAAGAAGCTGTCCTTTTTTTACTGCACTACCTGGAACGATAAATACCTTTAAAACCTTTGTGCTTACCTGGGATTCAATTATGGCTTCCGTCAGCGGCCGGATGGTTCCGACAGCTTCGTACATCCGGGTGATTTCTTGTTTTTCTACAAAAACAATATTTTCAGGATCAAAGTTTTTTTTGGATGGGCCGTCCACTGAAATTCCCGGCTGTATTTTATCATTTTCACATGCGAAAAATATAAAAGAAATTGATATTAGAATTACGAAAATTAATTTTCTTTTCATGGATACACTCTTTTTTATTTTCAATTAATTAATAAAAGCTATCCTATAGAATCGGTTTTAATCGTCAACCCACATTGTGGTACTTTAGATGATTCTGAGAGGTTTAGTTTTCAAGTCATCTATAATCTTTATAGTCAATAGCAAATTTTTGCGTCTTATAAGAAAATTTTCTGACGGTAATTCCAATAAGTCCGGCAGCTTTATTGATATTTCCTTTGGTGTTTTTCAAAGAATCCATTAGAATTTCTCGTTCAAGATGGGCCACGGAATCTTCAAGGGATAGGGGAAGGGTTTTGGATTTAATGCCTGTTTGAAGGGTGGCCGGAAGATGATAGCTGTGGAGGGCTCCCTCATTACACAGGATCACTGCGCGCTCAATACAATTTTCAAGCTCCCTTACATTTCCGGGCCAGTGGTATTCCATCATCATGTCAATGGCAGGGGTTGTGATTCGTTTGATATCTTTACCATGTTCTTTATTGTATTTTTCAAGGAAATGATCAGCTAAAAGAATGATATCTGTTTTTCTCATTTTAAGGCTTGGAATATAAATGGGGAAAACATTCAATCTGAAATAAAGATCATCCCTGAATTTGCCCTGTTGAACCATTTCTTCAAGATTGGAATTGGTTGCAGCAATAATCCTGACATCGCTTTTTATGGGCTTATATCCGCCCACCCGTTCAAATTCTTTTTCCTGGAGGACCCTTAACAGCTTTACCTGGGCGGAAAGTACCATGTTACCTATTTCATCTAAAAAAACACTTCCTTGATCAGCCATTTCAAATTTGCCTCTTTTCAGGTGGGAAGCACCTGTGAACGCTCCTTTTTCATGGCCGAACAATTCGCTTTCAATAAGGTTTTCCGGAATAGCGGCACAATTTATTTTGATAAACGGTTTTTTATTTCTTTCGCTGTTATAATGAACTGAATTGGCAACAAGCTCTTTTCCTGTACCGCTTTCTCCCCTTATCAGAACAGTTGCTGAAGAAGAAGATACCTGGGAGATCATTTGAAGGACTTCTCTCATTTTGTTTGAATTTCCAATGATATTTCTAAAGCTGTATCTATTTTCAAGTTCTGATTTAAGCCGGATGTTTTCTGTTTTTAATTGTTCTTTTTCAACCCGGATGGTTTCAATATGGATTACATGATGGGCAACCATGGCTGCTACAACAGATAAAAGTTTTTCTCCTTTTTCAAGGGATTTTTTACCTTCAAAGGGACAATCTGCGCTAATGGCGCCAACAACACGGTTATCTTTTTTTATGGGGACACAGATGTAAGAATAGCCCCGGCCTTCCACAATATCCCTTGATTGGGTTTTATCAAGAAATAGCGGCTCTTCACTGATTCGTGGGACAACAGCCGGTTCTCCGGTTTGAATAACTCTGCCTATTATGCCTTCCCCTGGAAGGTACTTTATTTGTCGGGTGGTGTCTTCAGAAATGCCATGGGCAATTTCAATCCGGATTTCGCCGGTTTCAGAGTTGATCAAAAAGATGATACCCCTGACCAGGTTCAAAGATTCAGATAAAACGCTTAAGACCTTGAACAATGATTTTTTCATGTCCATGTGCTGGTTCAAAGTCTCACTGATTTCGTACAGAAGCGAGACCTCTTCAAAAGATTTCATTAAAGGCTTTCCAAATAATTATTCATATAAGTGATTGCTTTCATATCATCATTGTTATAATTTATCTGTTTGGAATATTATTGCATAAAATTGGATTCTATAACAAGTTATAATACTTGGCCAGGGTGAAAAATGAAGGGTGACAAAAATAAAAAGAGAAGTTCCAAAGAAATGGATAAAAATTTAAAAAACCATCCGGAGATCCTTGAAAAGATTCTGGAATCATCTCCTGTAGGGATTTGCCTTGTGGAAAACAGGATTTTCAAGTGGGTGAACAATGAAATGCTCAAGATGTTTGGATATGAGAAAAAAGAGGACTTTGAAAATGTTGATGCTCACATTATTTATAATTCATTTGGTGAGTATGAAGCTGCCGGCAAAATTATCCATGATGATTTAATGGAAAAGGGTAAATCAGATTTTGATTTTGACCTGAAGAGAAAAGACGGCACTATTTTTAAAGCTCATATTATAATCACAAGTCCTGGTAATGAAAATTCCATTAAAAGCACCATTGTGATTATTGCAGATATTTCTCAAAGAGAAGTGGCTCAAAAAGCAAAATTGGAAAAAGAGAAACTTCAAGGGGTTTTGGAAATGGCCGGCGCAGTCTGCCATGAGATCAATCAGCCTTTGCAAACCATTATCGGCTATTCAACACTGTACCGGGACAATGAGACCCTTTCTTCACGGGAAATGGACCACATTAAGGCCCAGGCAAAACGGATTGGTGACATCACAAAAAGACTTTCAAATATCACCCAGTATAAAACCATAAACTACCCGGGAGATACCAAGATAGTTGATATTTGGGGATCAAGCAATGATGATTAAAGGCAATGATTATAAAGGGAAATGAAAATTAAGGAAAAAAAAGATATTGTGAAAAAAAATATAACATTTGTGATCGGAGGGTGCAGAAGCGGGAAAAGTTCTTTTGCCCTGGATTGTGCCAATAAAATAAAAGGGGAAAATAAATATTTTATCGCCACCTCAGTGCCAATGGATATAGAAATGGAAAAACGGGTGGAAGACCATCAACAGGAGCGGGGAGAAGACTGGATAACCATTGAAGAGCCGGTTAAAATTCATGAAAAAATTAATCAATATTCCTCAAAAGCCTGTGTCATCATAGTGGATTGCCTGACCCTCTGGGTATCCAATCTAATGTTTCATTCCCATGGCCAGGCTCAAATTGCTGCTGCTGTCAAGCTATTGGAAAATAGCCTTGAGCAATGTGAATGTCCCGTATTTCTGGTTTCCAATGAGGTTGGGTGTGGTATTGTCCCGGAAAATAAACTTGCCAGGCAATTCAGAGATTTTGCCGGATTTGTCAACCAAAGGATGGCAAAAACTGCCGATACTGTTGTTATGACTATTGCCGGAATTGATGTTCAGATAAAACCGAGGACATGAAAGGATGCAATATAACCATATTTTCGGTCCGGTTCCTTCACGACGTCTTGGGATCTCATTGGGCATTGATCTTGTTACCCATAAAATCTGTAGTCTGGACTGTATTTATTGCGAATGTGGTAAAACAACTCAATTAACCCTTGAAAGAAAGGAATACGTCAGGTTTGAGGATGTAAAAAAAGAATTGGACTATTATTGGCAACACAATGCTGATCCTGATTACATAACTTTTTCCGGCTCCGGCGAACCAACATTGAACTGCCGGCTGGGTGATGTGATTGAATATATTAAAGAGAAAAAACCCCGGATTAAGGTGGCCGTTCTAACCAATTCAACCCTTTTTTCTGATCCCTGCGTGAGAAAGGAACTTTTAAAAGCAGACCTTGTAGTGCCATCCCTTGATGCAGTATCAAAAAAGGGATTTGCACGGATCAACAGGCCGGATCAGAAATTGGAGATTCACAAGCTTGTAAGGGGCATTGAAATTTTTTCAAAGGAATACAATGGTAAGCTCTGGCTTGAAGTTTTTATTCTTTCAGGAATTAATGACGGCAAATCAGATATATTGCTGTTAAAAGATGCCATAAAAAAAATTAATCCAGACCTGGTTCAGATCAATACTCTGGATAGGCCGGGAACTTTATTAGATATCAAACCGGCATCAAGATCAGACCTCGAAAAGGTGATCCAGGCCATAGGGTTTCCAAATATTGAAATTATTGCAAAGGTTGATGGGCAGATCAAAGCCGGGATACAAAGAAAAGATGTAAAAGCTGCAATTATTGAAACCATTCATCGAAGACCCTGTACAAAAAAAGACCTGTTACAGATCCTGGGCGTTGAAAAACAAGTGATTGATAATAATATAAATCTTCTTGAAAAAGAAAAGAAAATTATTGGCAAAACCCGGGAACGGGGAGTTTTCTATCAGACATTAAAAGAGCAATGATAATGAAAAACTTATTTACGGAACTAAGATCTGCAATCTTGTTTATCAGCATTCTTCCGGCAGGAAAAAATGTGACCTATTCTCCCCTGGGCATGATTAAGTTTTTCCCCGTTGTCGGGCTGATATTAGGGGGCGGGCTTTTGGTATTTGATCTGTGTATTACACCCCTTTGGTCTCCTTTTGTGGTGGCAGTCTTAGACGTTGTTTTTCTTGTTATTGTGACAGGGGCATTCCATCTCGACGGTCTTGGCGATGCAGCAGATGGGTTGTTCAGTCACAGGCCCAAGAAAAGAGCTCTGGAGATTATGAAAGACAGCAGGACAGGGATGATGGGGCTTGTGGCAGTAATATGCATACTGGCAATTAAAATAGCCGGGATTTATTCAGTTAAAACAGGTGGAACCTATTTTCAAACCCTTGCCCTGCTGTTGATTATACCCTCTTATTCACGGTCGGCTATGATATTTGGTATTAGATTTTTAGAGTACGGCAGAAAAGACACTGGAACCGGACTTGATTTTTTTGAAAAGACCATTGGTTTAAAAGATTTTTTCTTTGTGTTGATTCCAGTGGTTATATCTCTTTTTTTAGGATATAAAGGCCTGGTTTTGAACCTTGTTTTTATAGGTTCCCTGGTGCTGATATTAGGGTTTTATAAAAAGAAATTTAATTGTATCACAGGTGATATGCTGGGAGCCATGACCGAGGTAACAGAAGCTGTTTTATTTTTAGCAACAGGCGCATTAATAGTTTAAAGGAAACCATTCAATGATTATCGGCCATGGCGGCAATATTCAGGACCTGGCAAAAAAGGAAGGCTGTGCTGTTGATGATATAATTGATATGAGCAGCAATTTAAATCCTCTGGGACCACCTGAAAACATAGAAAAAGTTATTTGTGACAATCTAATTAAAATAAGATCCCTCCCAGAACCGGATGCATTAACCATGCGAAAAGGATTTGCTCACTTTCACGGGATAGATGCCAACCAGGTTGTTGCAGGCAATGGCACCACATGGTTTATTTATACCATCCCCAAAGCCCTTGGTTCAAAAAAAGTGTTAATTTGTGGTCCCACCTACTCGGATTACAAAGATGCCTGTCTTATGCATAAAATTGACTTTCACCATTGCACGGCAAAAGCAGAGAACTATTTTAATCTGAATATTGATGAAATATCCGGGATGGCAAAAAAAGTAGATACTATATTTATCTGTAATCCCAACAATCCCACGGGCTCACTTATTTTACGGGAACAACTGGAGTATCTGATCAAAAAGCATGAAAATACTATTTTTATTATTGATGAATCCTATCTCCCCTTTGTGGATCAGGCAGACCAATATTCACTGGTAGCCAAAACAGGGTATGAAAATTTGATGGTGCTTTCTTCCATGTCTAAAATATTCAGGATACCCGGGCTTCGTACGGGGTTTTTAAGTGGTTCAAAGGGGCTTTGCAAAAAAATCATGGCCTATTACCAGCCCTGGAGCGTGAACGCACTGGCCCAGGCAGTTATCAAACATATTTTTGATTATCCTGAAAGGATCGAACCTTTTTACAGGAAAACAAGAGAGTATATCAAAGAGGAAAAAAAGGCATTCCTTGAAAATCTTAAGGGTATTCAAGGTATCGATTTTTTTGAAACAAATACCTATTTCATTCTGGCCGGTTTAAAAAACAATGTGAAATCAAAGGATTTTTGTGAGAGGATCGGTCATCATAAAATATTGATAAGGGATTGTTCCAACTTTTTTGGCCTGTCTGATCAATATGTGAGATTTTCTTTAAAGGAAAGGCAGATCAATGAGCGCCTGGCTAATCTGATAAAACAGGTAGCAAAAAATGATTGAAATTCAATGGTATATTATTGGGGCGGCTTTTATCCTTGATTTTGTCCTGGGCGATCCCGAAAGATTGCCCCATCCAGTTATATATATGGGTAAGGCCATCGATTTTTTTGAAGGCTGGTTCAGGCGATATTTCAAACATCTTCTGGTTTCAGGATTTTTATTTGCTGGTTGTCTGATTTTATCTACATGGCTTGTGGCTTTTGTTACGCTAAAGTTGAGTTTCTATATCCATCCTTTTTTTGGAAATTTTGTCCAGGTAGTCCTGCTTTTTTTCTGTTTTTCATCAGCAAGCCTGGAAAAGGCGGCCATGAGTGTTTTTTATGCCCTACAAGAGAATAATATTGAAGAGGCCCGAAAAAAAGTTTCCTATATTGTGGGCCGGAACACTAAAACCCTGGATCAAAAAGGTGTGACCCGTGCCAGTGTGGAAACCGTGGCTGAAAATTTTGTGGACGGGTTTTTATCTCCCTTGTTTTTTGCCATGATCGGTGGGGTACCATTGGCGCTTACATATAAAATGGTAAATACACTGGATTCAATGATTGGATATAAAAATGATGCCTATATTCTTTTTGGACGACCCGCTGCCAGGATTGATGATGTAGCAAATTTTATCCCGGCACGCATCTCAGTTTTGATCATCTCCCTTAGCACTGCATTTCTTTCGTTTGAAAAAGCAATTTCAGCATTAAAGATCGGCTTTTCCCAGGGCTCGTTTCACAAAAGCCCCAATGCGGGATATCCAGAGGCTGCTTTTGCTGGAGCTCTTAAAATCAGGCTTGGCGGCCCAAATATTTATCATGGGCAAATTGTTGAAAAACCTTATATTGGAAAAGAATTTAAAGATCCTGAAAAAGAAAGTATAAAACAGGCATGTGACCTGATGATGTTTGGCTCATTTTGGGCAACCCTTATTTCCTGTTTTATCTTGTTTATTTTTTAAGATTGGCTATGATACCTGACAAACCTTTCAAGCTTGGCACCACTTCTTTTATTTTTCCGGATCATATTATTCCCAATGTAAAAAAACTGGGTCCGTTTTTTGATGAAATTGAACTTCTTATCTTTGAAAGTCAACCCGCCTTTGTACTTCCCTCAAAAGACAATGTGAAAGAGCTTTTATATTTATCCTTACAGCATGATCTTACCTACAATATACACCTTCCCACTGATTTGAGTCTGACATGTGATTCTTTGGCGGAAAGACAAAAAGCCAGGGATATACTTTTAAAGGTGATCGATCTTTTTGAACCTGTAATTCCAACCACCCACACCCTTCACCTTGAGATGCCACAGGACGTAAAAAAAGATTTGGGAAATCAAAGCAAGCTTGAAAAATGGATAAAAAATATCTGCCATGGACTTGAAGATCTGTTGAAAGATATTGTTAACCCGGGTATCATTTCCATTGAAACTCTTGATTACCCTTTTTCTTTGATTGACACCCTGGTGGATGAATTTAATCTTTCAGTGTGTATAGATGCAGGTCACCAGATAAAATACAATTACGATCTTGTTCAAACGTTTGAGAAGCATAAATCAAGAACCTCCATTATACACTTGCATGGCGTGGATTTTTTAGGGCACAAAATAAAAGATCACACCGCTCTTGATAAATTGCCGGAAAAATATTTATGTCAGGTTAAAATGATTCTGGAAAGGTTTACGGGGGTGGTGAGTCTTGAGGTGTTTAATCTTGAAAATTTGAACGGGTCATTAAGTTTTCTTTCAAAGGTTTTTAATAATATTGCTCCACATATTAATAAAAAGTGAATCAAAGTGCTTCGTTCTGTATCATATGCTGAACAAATTTTTTAATACCCCTGGCTGCCCCCCGGCCAAATTGAGTAAATTCTAGATTACAAAGAAAATTGCCGTTTTCCTTTTCCCTGCAACGTAATACTTTGGCATAATTGTCAGTATATTTTTCATTGAAAATATAAAAATTAAGGGAAAATTTTATTTCTGAGAGAACTTCTAATTCCCCAGGTATTTCTACCTTGAGACCATTATAGCTCATATCCTTTACAAGCCCTTGATAAGTTTTAGATTCGATGGATTTACTTTTTATACATTGAAAATCAAATGGTAAATTAACATTTGCCCTTGGGCTTTTTCTGAGCTCTCTTCTGGGTAAATCAATGCGAAGAGGGTGTTCAATCCTTTTTAATTCATAAAGAACCACAGGTTCTCTTTTCCCTTTTACATAAACTTCAATACCGTCTCCTACTTTTACATATTGTCTGGCCAGGTCATATGTCTTCTGGCTTATCAATACCTGTCCGCGCAGGCTGTAAGCTTCAATCCTTGATGCAATGTTCACCGCATCCCCTATTACCGTATATTCCCAATAGAATTCCGAACCGATCATACCGGCCATTACCATACCCGTATTAATGCCAATGCCCATGTAAAGCTCGGGAAAATCAAATTGTTTGAAATGAGTATTGAGATCATCCATGGCAATCTGCATTTCAGAAGCACAGATAAGTGCATTGAGGACGTCTTTTTTGCCGGTTTCAGGGGTATCAAAGATAACCATTATGGAATCCCCCATAAACTTATCAATTGTACCGTGATGGCGACTTACAATGCTGCACATAGTTGCAAAGTATTGGTTGAGAAGACTGATAACAACATCAGAGGGGATCTCTTCAACAAGGGACGTAAATCCGCGGATATCTGAAATAAGTATAGTGACATTCGTTTTGCCGGGTTTTTGGCGAGACGACTTATCCCTCTGGAGAAAATCGCTGAGTAAAATTCTCAATTCCTCTGAAAGAACCGGATCAATAGTTTTTTTCAACAGATGAGGGCGGAAAATTTTTTCAATTCTCGACAAAGCCAAATTGATCTTGGAGTCCTGTTCTGAAGTGAAGGAATTGAGAAGATTTGTCATATAGCTCTCCATGGATTACGATCATAAATATATTACTTAGGATCAAATGATAATAGAATTTATTTTTTTTATAAAGGTTTTTTTCAGGGCAGAAATTAAATGTTGAAAATATTGTGATTACCCAAAATTTCAAAGATACTTGTCTTGAATAAAGAGAGCGGCTTTGATATCTTTACATTCTGGGAAGGTGAATATTTCTTGGCTCACAGTTTAAATGAACTGGTATAAGTTTTTATTTTTTTTAAAAATTGCAGGAAAATTTAAGATGTCATTGGTTCAAAAAAGACGGCAAACTCGTCAAATAAGTATAGGGAATGTTAAAATAGGCTCTAAGGCACCCATTTCAGTTCAGTCCATGACCAATACTCAGACACAGGATGTGAAAGCTACGACTCGGCAGATCATGGCCCTTGAAAAGGCAGGGTGTGAAATCATACGGGTGGCAATTCCGGATATGGAAGCTGCCCTGGCCATTGAGAAGATCAAACAGCAAATCACCATCCCCATTATAGCAGATATTCATTTTGATTACAGGCTGGCCCTGGCATCTGCAAGGGCAGGAGCAGATGCGTTAAGAATTAATCCCGGCAATATAGGGGAAACAAAAAAGATCAAGGCTGTAGTGGACTGTGCAAAAGAGTATGATATTCCAATAAGGATCGGCGTGAATGCAGGCTCCCTTGAAAAGCAGATTGAACAGCGTTTGGGAGCAACTGCGGAAGCCATGGTACAAAGTGCATTACGTAATATAAAAATTCTTGAAGATTTAAATTTTTATGATATTAAGGTTTCCCTGAAAGCCTCAGATGTTTCAAGAACTGTGAAGGCTTACCAATTATTGTCTTCAAAAACAGATGTTCCGTTTCATGTGGGAGTAACAGAGGCCGGTGGTCTTTATGCTGGTATCACAAAATCAGCCATTGGCATCGGTATGCTGCTGGCCCAGGGTCTTGGTGATACTATCCGTGTCTCATTGACAAGGGATCCAGTTGAAGAAATCAGGACAGGTTTTGAAATTTTAAGAGCCCTGGGCATCAGAAGCAGGGGCCCTGAACTTATTTCATGTCCCACCTGTGGGCGGTGTAAGATAGATCTTTTTAAAATTGCGGAGAAAGTAGAAAAAGCTTTACTTGAACAGCCTTCCCAGATTAAAGTTGCTATTATGGGGTGTGTTGTAAACGGTCCTGGAGAAGCAAAGGAAGCTGATATTGGTATTGCAGGTGGTGACGGCATGGGGATTTTATTTAAAAAAGGAAAAGTGATTCGAAAAATAGACCAGGATCAACTTGTGGACCAATTGCTGGACGAAATTGATAATATGACAAAAAATTCGGAGGAATTGAATGGCCAAAAAGAATAAATCAGCTATTTCCCCAACCCGGGAACAGGACTATTCAGCCTGGTATCAGGAAGTGGTTAAAGCCTCGGACATGGCTGAAAACTCACCTGTCAGGGGATGCATGGTTATAAAACCCTGGGGATATGCGCTTTGGGAAAACATCATGCACCAGATGGATATCATGTTTAAGGAAACAGGGGTTAGAAATGCATATTTCCCTTTGTTTATTCCCTTAAGTTATCTGGAAAAAGAAGCTGAACATGTGGAAGGATTTGCCAAAGAGTGTGCTGTTGTTACCCATCACAGGCTTGAGAAGGATGGTAAAGGCGGTTTAAAGCCAGCGGGAAAACTTGCTGAACCATTAATTGTTCGCCCGACATCTGAAACCATTATCGGAGAATCCATGTCCAGATGGACGGGAAGCTACAGAGATTTACCCCTTTTGTTAAACCAGTGGGCCAATGTGGTTAGATGGGAGATGCGGACCCGGATGTTTTTAAGGACCAGTGAATTTTTATGGCAGGAAGGCCATACTGCCCATGCCACAGAGGCTGAAGCAAAAGAGAGAACCATGCTTATGCTGGATGTCTATACAACATTTGTTGAAAAATATCTGGCCATGCCCGTGATCAGGGGGCAAAAGACCGTTTCAGAAAGGTTTCCAGGAGCTGATGATACTACCTGTATTGAATCTATGATGCAGGATAAGAGGGCGCTTCAGGCAGGTACTTCCCATTTTCTGGGTCAGAATTTTGCCAAAGGATCTGATATTAAATTCCAGAATGAGGAGGGCGAAGAAGCCTATGTCTGGACCACATCCTGGGGAACATCCACCCGGATGATCGGCGGGATGATCATGGTGCACTCAGATGATGACGGGCTGGTACTTCCGCCACGGGTTGCACCGGCCCATGTTGTCATTCTTCCGATTTTAAAAAAGGGTGAGGATAATCAAACCATCATGGAAAGTGTCCAGGGTCTTAAAGATGTACTGGAAAAGCAAGTGTTTCATGAACGAAAAATCCAGGTTGAAATTGATGACAGGGATATCGGCGGTGCCAGAGGTTGGGACTGGGTAAAAAAAGGTGTTCCCATTCGGATTGAACTGGGCCCCAGGGATATTGAAAACAATAGCGTATTCATGGCCAGAAGGGACGAACCCACAAGTTCGAAACAATCCATTAACAGAGAAGAATTTATTGAACAGGTCACAGATATTCTGGACAATATTCAGGATAATCTTTTTAATCGGGCAGTTAACCATCAAAAAGAACACACTTTTAAGATTGATGAGAAAAAAGCGTTTTATAAATTGTATAAAAACACCAAAGGATACAATAATGGTGCCTTTGTAATGGCCCATTGGTGTGGATCTGAAAAATGTGAAGAAAAAATAAAAAAAGATCTGTCCGTCACCATCCGGTGTATTCCTTTTGACAGTCCCACTGAAGAAGGGAGTTGCATTTGTTGTGATAACCCAAGTTCAAGAAGGGTTCTTTTTGCTAAAGCTTACTAAGCATTTCTTATGATCAGGATTACCGACATACTGGATAAAATAGAGGAGTATAATCCCGAAGGGGATTTAGATATAATAGATAGGGCCTATATTTACTCTGCAAGAGTTCATGAAGGCCAGGTCAGACTTTCCGGGGAGCCCTATCTTTCCCACCCCCTTGAGGTGGCCGATATTTTAGCAGATATGCGTCTGGATGTTGAGAGTATTGCTGCGGCCCTCCTGCATGATGTCATTGAAGACACTCCCGCAACAAAAGAAGACATTGAAAAGATGTTCGGGCCTGGTGTTGCCCATATTGTTTCAGGTGTTACAAAACTTTCAGCCCTGCCGTTTTCAACTAAAATAGCCCAGCAGGCAGAAAGTTTGCGGAAAATGATTCTTGCCATGGCAGATGATATCAGGGTGGTTTTGATCAAGCTTGCGGACAGGATACATAATATGCGGACCTTAAAATATCACCGCATTCCTGAGAAACAGGCAGCCATTGCCCAGGAAACTTTGGACATCTATGCTCCCATAGCCGCCCGGCTGGGTATTTTCTGGATAAAGTATGAATTGGAGGAAATTGCGT
>Ga0307989_1000156_pt1 | contig 49919 bp, 53 predicted proteins | sample EllFjometagen185_FD_203164 | JGI IMG/M metagenome (GOLD analysis project Ga0307989, IMG submission 203164) | Marine microbial communities from Ellis Fjord, Antarctic Ocean - #185 | ecosystem: Environmental > Aquatic > Marine > Unclassified | place: Southern Ocean | collected 2014-10-08 | reverse complement strand
TCTTTTTTACGGATTATTACCGATATGTTAAGGTGTAAATTAAGGAACCGCCCTGTACGGAACCGTACGCAGGGTGGTGTGAGAGGACGGATAGGGAATTAATCCCTATCCTCCTACTCGATTCACTGGAACGAGTGATTCTGAACAGAGTGCAGAATCTCCCATATTGGGAGGAATTATACCAATTCACCGACAACCATAATATTAGACAGCTATATCTCTATATAATGGTACAGTAAATTGTCGAGAATAGTCTGCTGTAGCTGCGCTTAGAAATTAATAATTCACCCTGAACGTTTTAACCTCCACTTGGAAATATTTTCCGCACTGAATATTCTTATTACATTAAAAATCCACGAACTAATTATCAAGAATGATATAGAGAAATATTCTAACATGAATATTAATAGCAGTATACATAAGCACATGTGTTACGAAGGCGATCTTGAATGATTCACGTAAAAACAGTGGCATAGCAATTGAATAAATAGGCAGCTATGGAAACAAAAATTCTCACTACGGCCTACACAAATCTTTTAAAAAATGCCACCCATACTTATGGGAAGCAACATGCTGCAATTGCTCAAAATGTTGCAAACATGAATACAGATAATTACAAACGAATCAACACAGACTTTTCGAAAGAATTACAATCTGCTGTGGATAATTCAAGCGCCCGCACAAGTCATGAGAAACATATTGCTCATGCCAACTGGAGCGGAAGCAGTAATTCCAATGGCTTGGATAATCCTGAGGGTTCTGTCGACCTTGCTCGCGAAATGACAGATCTAAGTGTCAATCAAATCAGATTTGAATTTGTCACTCGTGCATTGGCTCGCCATTATTCTGGTATCTCCAGTGCAATCGTAGGGCGTAATAGGTAAAAGGTATTATTATGGAAACTCAGGGAATCTTGGCCGCAATGCGCAGCACTTATGGTGGAATCTCATCACAAATGAAGCGTTTGGAAGTTATCTCAGAAAATATTGCTAACGCTGAAGCACTTCCTGATAAAAACGGGAAACTATATCAGCGTAAAGTTGCCCTCCTAAAAGACCGAAGTAATGTGAATGACAGTAATTTTGGTCAAAAGATGACCTTAAAAATGAATCGGTCCAGTGATAAACATCTTGGGATGGGAGCCACTCCTGGTTCTTCCGGAAATCCATCAGCAACTCCCCAAAATATGTATGATGTTGTGGAAGTTAAAGGTGAAAAAGTCATCCATGATCCAACCCATCCAAGAGCAGATGAGAATGGTTATGTAAAGATGCCAAATGTGAATGCCATTGAAGAAATGGTTGATCTAATGGCAACCAGTCGAGCATACGAAGCAAATATATCTGTTCTAACTGCAGCCAAGAGTATGGCTAAGAAGACATTCGAGATTTAGGTATGGATTTCAGAATACAGACTGGCAATACAGCTGCATTAAACGCTGACAAACTGTACCAACAGCAGCGTTCACAGGGGGCTTACTCTCCTAAGAATGATGAAACGAATTTTCTTAAAACCCTGAACGAGAAAGAAGAAGCCCTGCAGGTTGAGTCTGCTCGTGAGGGATTGCTCTCCATGCCAGAAATGGAAACACTTCATGTTTTATTTGGAAGTGAAAAACCTGAAAATGCAAGTTTTTATGGCAGAAATAATGCTACCCAAATATACAAGGGACATCTATTAGATGTCGCTGGTTAGGACCTTTTAATGACTCAGATACACGATTTGATCCAATCAATCCAGGGAACCCAAATTGGGAGCAATAAAAAACCAGTTGGTGTTGAAGGGGCGTTAGACACAGCTCCAAAATCATTTGGTGACACTATGAGTGATTTCCTAAACGTCGTTAACCAGAATAGCAAAGAAGCATCCAGCCAGGTTGCTGACGTTGTTAAAGGTAACTCAGACAATTTAGCCCAAGCCATGATGACCATGGAAGAGTCAAAATTAAGCTTCCAACTTATGATTGAGATTAGAACGAAATTACTTGAGTCATACCAAGAGATTTCAAGAATGCAGGTTTAAGGAAACAGGAGCTCAGGTAAATGGTTCAAATTCTTAATATCCTCGGAAACATATTCAGACACTATAGCCCTGCCCAGCGTGTTGTTTTGGCAGTGGTGTTTGTCCTTCTCCTATCAGTGACCATTTCATTGGTACTTTGGGCAAATCGTCCAGAATTTGTGATCCTCTATTCTGACCTTGATGGAAAAAATGCCAGTAAAATCGTAGAAGAACTACAGGGCAGTAAAATTCGATTCGAAATTGAAGACGGTGGGGCAACCATTATGGTGCCGAAAGAAAATGCCGCTGAATTACGTCTTAGGTTCATTGATGCCGGTTATGTGGGGCAAGTTGTCGCTGGTTACGATTTATTTGACGATCAAAAACTGGGAATGACCAGTTTTATGCAACAGCTAAACATGCGCCGCGCCTTGGAAGGTGAACTGACAAAAACGATTAATCAATTTCCGGGTGTGAATAATAGCAGGGTCCATCTCGTGATGCCCGAAGGCAAATTATTTGAAAAAGGTGAAGCAGCTTCTGCTTCAATCGTTTTGAACTTATCACCTGGCCGTTACGTTGGTGAAAATCAGATCAAAGGTATCACAGCACTTGTCGCAAATAGTGTGGAAGGATTGAATTCTGACGCTGTGGTTGTGGTTGATACAGATGGGAATCTCTTATCTGATGGTAAGGGCGAAGAAATTGTCATGGGAGCCTCTGGCAGTCAGTGGGATTTACGTCATACTATTGAACGGAAGTTAGAAGCGAAGGTTCAACATCTTCTAGAAGGTATTGTCGGACCCCAAAATTCAATGGTCGAAATTTCTGTAGATATGAATTTTGAAAAACTTGAACGAACCCAAGAATTATTCGATCCTGAAAATGTAGTGGTTGTAAGTGAAGAGCGCCATGCTGAATCTTTAATAAATCTTGATACTCTCAATAACGTTAACTCTCGTCAAGAAAATGAGAATGTCGTTACAAATTATGAGTTGAATAAAACAGTAGAACATTATGTAGCAAATACGGGAGTGGTGACCAAACAAACGGTTGCAGTTCTGATCAATGGCAGTTTTAGGGATATTAACAACGAAGATGGTCAAACAACTCGTGAATACGTTGCTCGTACAAATCAAGAGCTCGCCCAAATAGCGGCGTTGGTACGAAGTGCTGTTGGTTACACCGAAGATCGTGGAGATGTTGTTGAAGTCCAAAACATAAAGTTTGATAAGAGCCTTGTTGAAGATGATCGAGATTATTTCGAAGAAGTTGCTGCAAAAGAAATGCAGGCAGGTCTCATCAATAAAGGTCTGATGGCACTGGGACTCCTGGTGGCATTCTTTGTCGTAAGAGGACTTTTAAAATCTGTATCCAATGAAATTGAACTTCCTGTTTTAATCGGCGGCGGAGGAGCTACAGGAGCAGGTGGGTTGCCTATGGGCTCCCAGGCCGCCGGTGGATTAGGACCAGGCGTTATGGGTGCTGACAGAGCTGTTGGCGGAGCACCAGGTATGCCAGGAGCTGCCGCGATACCTGAGGTAGATATTGATTCAGATGCCTTCATGTCCAAACTATCTCCAGAAGCCCGTGCAAAACTAAAAGCCAAAGATAAGATGACATCCGAAGTCGTAGAATATTCAAAAGATAATCCTGAAGATACAGCAAAGTTACTTCGAACATGGATGACGCCACAACCGGGACAACGATAAGATGGCAAAAGACAAAGATATAGAAGTACCACAGCAACTTAAGAGTATCCAAAAAGCTGCTCTAATTCTCATTGCAATGGGGGTGTCAAACGCCGCCGCAGTCATGAAAAATTTTGCTGGACAAGAGATAGAAAAAGTGTCTGTGGAGATCGCAGTATTACAGAATGTTGCGGCTGAAGTTCTTTCTGATGTCATAGAAGAATTCTATCAGTTGATGCAAGCCAACCAATTTATTGTACAAGGTGGCCTGAGCTATGCGAAGAATGTTTTGGAATCTGCTTATGGACATAAAAAAGCCGAAGATATTCTTAAACGCGTAGAAGCCACCACAGAAGTAAGTGCTTTTTATCTGCTTCAGACAGTTGATGATAAACAACTTCTCAATTTTCTGCAAAATGAGCACCCACAGACCGCAGCACTCATTTTAGCTAACCTAAAAGCTGCTCAGGCAGCCAGTATTCTGTCTGAACTTCCTCAAGAAAACCAAAGTGAAATCGCCTATCGATTGGCGACTATGGAGAAAACTTCTCCCGAGCTGATTGAGGAGATTGAGACCGTATTACGTGATCAAATCGGAACGGTTTTCGGTGGAGACCTGAGTACAACTGGTGGTGCTGAAGCTGTTGCAGATATCTTGAATTCTGCATCTCGCTCAGCTGAAAAGAATATTTTGGACTCTCTCAAAGAGCGTGATGCAGACCTCTTTGATGAGATCGCCAGTCTTATGTTTCTCTTTGAAGATATCAACCAATTACCTGATGCAGCCATTCAGAATATCGTTAAGAATATTGATTCGAATATCATGGCCTTGGCATTGAAGGCTACCAGCGAAGATCTGAAAGAGAAAATCTTCAGAAATATGTCCGAACGGGCAGCTGATATGTTAAAAGATGAACTACAGTATCTGGGACCAGTTCGAGTTCGTGATGTAGAAAACTCTCAAAAAGAAATTCTCGAAGTTGTTCGTCAGTTAGAAGCTGATGGTGAAATCCAAATCAGTCGTGGTGGTGAAGAAGAAGAGGTTATTGAATAATGGATGTCATGGTACTCAAACATCGCCTCAAAGGTGTTCAGCCGCTTTACTCCAATTCATCTGCTGAATTGACTGCGGACGAAGAAGACCATGAAATGGCCCTTATTATGGGGGGCGCCATGGATGACGATAGTCGTGATCGTGAGATTAGAGCCCATACTGATCGCATTAGAAATCTTGAAGCCGAACTACAAAAAGCACGCTCTGAGGCCTATCAGGCTGGGTATCAGGAAGGTCAAAACATAGCCAAATCTGAGGCCCGCAAACAATTTGGTCAATTATCTACAGAGTTTAATAATAATATTCAATCTATACATACTGAGTTTAAGGATACGATAGAGAGTCTAGCAGGACCCATGTTAAAACTCACGCTAGGGATTTCCGAACAACTCATTCAACGAGAATTGACCTTTGATGGCCGGGCAAACGAAATCCTCCTGCTCCAGATTCGGAGGATGCTCAACGAAACTGTGTCCCAAACCAGAGCGGTGATTCAGGTTAACACGAGTCAACTTGATTGGATCACAGGATCAGACATTCTTAAAACATTACATGTACCACAGAAAGATAACCTCAGGTTTATCCCAAATCCTCAGCTGAAGCCGGGGGAGTGCAAACTGGAGACTGAGGATTATCTAGTGGATAGTACCATTACAACCCAATTAACTGCCTTGGGAAAGGTATTGAAAGAAGCTGATGCAGCAGGTCTTAACTAGATTTAACAATTACGCTGACCTTGTTCAGACGAGTCCTATGATCCGCTTGGATGGTAAAGTATCCAACGTTGTGGGGCTTGTGATTGAAGCGTCATTACCAGATGCTGCAATGGGGGAGTTGTGCCAGATTCATACCAAGCGTGGTGAAATAATTCGAGCTGAAATTGTTGGATTCAAGGGGGATAAAGTTCTCCTAATGCCTCTAGACCAGACCGTGGGAATTGCACCTGGTAGCCGTGTAGAACGAAGCCCAACACCATTGTATGTAGAGGTTGGACCAGAATTACTTGGTCGTGTAATTGATGGATTAGGTAATCCTATAGACGGTAAAGGTCCTATTTTCGCCGATAAAAGACAAGCTGTTTACAATGACCCGCCAAATCCGCTAACCCGTGACCGCATACACGATATTCTGGCCACTGGTATCCGCAGTATTGATGGGCTCGTGACCATTGGGCGTGGGCAACGAGTGGGAATATTTGCTGGATCAGGTGTGGGAAAGAGTGTCCTGCTTGGCATGATCGCTCGATACACTGAAGCAGAGGTGAATGTTATTGCCCTCATCGGTGAACGTGGCCGAGAAGTAAGAGAATTTATTGAGAGAGATTTAGGATCTGAAGGTTTAAAACGTTCAGTAGTCGTAGTGGCTACTTCAGATCAGGCAGCCATGGTGCGCGTTAAAGGCGCTTTGATAGCCACGGCTATTTCAGAATATTTTAGAGATCAAGGACGAGATGTCATGTTGCTCATGGATTCACTGAGTCGGGTGGCCATGGCCCAACGAGAAATTGGCTTAGCTGTTGGTGAACCGCCCACAACCAAAGGATATACGCCTTCTGTTTTTGCATTACTACCAAGACTTCTAGAGCGGGCTGGAACTGCTCAACGAGGGAGTATCACTGGTTTATACACAGTGCTCGTTGAAGGAGATGACATGGATGAACCCATCAGTGATGCCTCAAGAGCCATTTTAGATGGACATATTGTTTTATCTCGCCGACTTGCTACGCGTGGACAATATCCTGCCATCGATGTAAATCAAAGTATTAGCCGTTTGCGGACCGAGGTAGTTAGCGATAAACAACGCGACCAATCACAAGCAATACTAGAGATGTTGGCAGACTATTCTGATTCAGAAGATATGATAAATATTGGCGCTTATGTAGCCGGAAGTAACCCAAGCGTAGACAAAGCGATAGATAAAATTGATGACATTAGAAATTTCTTAAAACAGGATATGCGTGATTCAGCACCTTTTGAGGATACAATGGCAAAAATGAATGCCACACTTAAGGGAGCTAAAGCATGACCAAAAGTTTTAACTTTTCTTTACAAAAGGTCTTAAATGTCCGTGAAATGGTTGAAGATACCAAAGCGGTTGAGCTTAAAAAAGCACAGGCCATTATTGATCATGAAAATCAAAAATTAGATCAGACGCGCGCAGAAAAGAACGCCCTTCTTAAAAAGGGGAGTGAGCCTGACACACAAGAAACAATGAGCCTCCAGCACTTGAACAATAGAACAGCCTATGCCGACCAGCTTACCGATAAGATTGAAGAGCAGAGAGAAGTTATTGAAAAGAGCAAGCAGGATGCTGAAGAGCATAGACTGGCTTTTGTGAAAGCCTCACGTGATAAAATGGTGATTGAAAAATTAAAAGAACATCATAAAGATGCATTTCGGAAGAAGATGAACCAGGAACAGGTAAAAGTTGAGAGCGAAGTAGCCGCACGAATTTCCTCCAAGTCAGGTGACGCATGAAACAAGTAATCACCTGGTCATTGATTTTAATCGTCCTTTTTGTCGTATTCATTGGCCTGGCATTCGTGGCATTGAACTATATGACACCGACAGCTGAAGATATCGAAAAGATTAAAAAGCAGGCTCCTGTGATCAATAAGCAGGTCGAGGTTTCTGACAGTACCGCTGTAGTGGAACCCAAAATCACGGTAGCCGACTCACTTCAACAAATTATTGAGAACTTGACCAGCGACCTCTTTTTTGTCAGAGTTACCACTGATAGCCTGAATGAAGTTCTGGGTAAGCAGGAATTGATTATTGCTGGATATACATCCCAAATTGAGTCACTTGAAGAAAGGAATCAGGCCCTTCAATCGAAGAGTGTTTCCATCAAAGAATTAGCCAAGACTTATGAAACCATGAAAGTTTCCGATATCAGACCCATTTTAGAAAAAGTGGATGATGCAACGATTGTAGCACTCTACAAAAACATGGGGAGCAGGACCCGGAAAAATATTATTCAAGCCTTGAGTAGTGTCCGCGCAGCTCAACTAACCAACAAACTGGTCAGGAATTAAAGATGACACAAAAAATACCTATCATTGAACAGGTCACACCAAAATCAGATCAGGTAACTGCCAGTAAGAAGGTTGTGGATGATGGTGAGAAAGTATTTGATGTACATCTGAAACCAGAAGGTGAAGCAGGGGAGATGACAACTCCTACGAAGAAAATTAATCCGCTCAATCTTATGCGTAGCCGACGAATGGATAAAGAGGGTCAGAAAGTAGTCCTTAAATCCAAACCTATCCTGGATAGAACAAAAATTAAAATATCTACGGAAGAACTTGCTCTGGCAAAACTGACTAAAAAATTAAAGGAAGTGGAGAAAGAGGCTGCGCCAGAAGTAAAATTAAGGGCAATTCCTGAGAATGAACCCGTTATCCCAGCTAATCCAAAAATCGATATTCCAGTTGCCAAAAAACTTGATTCAACCAAGGAAATAAAAAAGGATGTCAAATTAGCCACTTCTGAAGCACAAGAAAGTATAGTGGATTTAGCTAAGCCAATAATAGCGCGAGATATTCAGGTACCAGCTCTTGAGTTGAAACAAAATGAGTCAAAAGATGCCCCACTCGTTAAGACCCAATCTGTGAAGGATACGCCAGCAGACCTACCTCAGGTAAAATCAGAATCTCAGTCAGATCAAGTGAAATTAGATGATTCTAAGCCCGCCCCCAGAAACGTTGTAAATTCTGCACAAAATATTGATAAAAATAGAACACTTGGTACCAAGCACCCAGAAAAATCAGAACGAGTTGTTCCATCACAACCACCCAAGTCTGATGTGCTCTCAGCTAAAGGGGGTGAACTATCCCAGGGTGTCACCCAACGGAGTACTGACGCAAAAGTTGCTGATCAACAAAATATTGCAAATCAAGCTCAGGAAGCCAAGTCAGATCAAATTAAAATTCATGATCAACCAATAGTAAAACAGAAGAATAATATTGCTGAAGCTTTACAGCAGGTGACCTCTAAAGCCCCACGACATACAGACAATATTTCCAAAGAGGCAGCGTGTTTGGCACAGGGACTACAAGAGAATCAAGCCAAGCAAACAGCCCCAGAGAAACTGGTTAAGGCAGCTATTCAACCTGTAGAAGCGAACCGTAAGCATGAGGTCACACCTGACGAACTTAGAAGACCCACTGCTTCCCCCAAACCTGCCGTCGCCCATACAGAGAAAATTGTCGCAGCTGATAAAGCCCTAAATACGAAAACTGACCTGGCTCCCCAATCCGAACTTCAGCAAAAGGGTGCTGATGAAACCGCAATAAAAGCTGAACTAAATCAAAAAGTCGAGTCTGGTACAAGCACGGATAGTCAACAGGGTTTAAAACAAGTTAAATCGACTCCGACGACCAGTAAGGCCACTCGACAAACCGCTATAAAATCAGCTGAGTTTGTAGGGAATTCAAGGGATATAAAAACGCTTCCAGCCAAACCTGAAGGATCTATTGAAAGCTCACAGAATATAAAATCATCAGAAATCCAACTTGAAAAAGAAGTTAATAACCAGATGACAAGAAGTTCTGAGCAATCGGCAAGCGCACCAGAACAATTAAACATAAATTTCCAGGGAAGTGCAACTGCCGAGATAGCCCAGGTCAATCAAAATACCCATGTAAAACCTAAGGGTAAGAGTACAGCGGTAAAGGATGTGAAGACCGCACGACCTGTTGTATCGACAAAGCAAGTACCGAGTAGGCGCTCTGAAATATTAAAAGAAAATTATGGCGTAGAACCATCCAAATCCAAAAGCGCAGAGTCTCTCGAAGAGAATCCAGCTGATTTTTTAAAACAGCAATTGAATGATAGAATTGAGGTCCTGAAAAAGACTCAGGAATCCAGTAATCTGGGTCCTGAACAAACTGGAAATCAGAACCTACATCGCAACATGTCAATCCGTGTGAATCCAGTCTCTGGAATGGTTTCTGATCAGACAAATTCTATGGCTCATTCGAGGACTCAAGAAGCATTATTTGCCCGGAATTTTTCCTCTGAAATGGTTGAAAAAATTCGAGAAGTAGTTACTATGCAACAGACTGACTCAGGTTCCCTGCAGGCTAAATTTGTGCTCGATGCTGGTGCCATGGGACAATTAGATGTTGAATTTCATCAAGAATCGAATAAAGACATCATCACCATTATGGTGGATCATGAAACTGCGAAAAATGATTTAATCAGAATACTACCTCAGATTGAAGACAATCTACAACAACGTGGATTTGACATGAATCAAGTAGAAGTAGAAGTTAGAAATAACCAAGAGGGAGGCGAATCCTCTGCCAATCAAGATCGTCGACACTCGCGTTCCAACGAAGACAATACATCCTCTTCTGATCTCGGGATGAGTGATGACAATCTAATCACAACCAACCGTAATTATGGCTACAACACTATGGAAGTGTTGGCCTAAAGAAAGGAGAACGTATGCCTGATATAGCGAGTCTTACAACGGGTGCTGGTAACACCATGTACGAGGCCACTGAAAGAGATATCGGTGGTATGACTCAATCAGATTTCCTGGAACTGCTCATTGTTCAGTTGCAGCATCAGGATCCTATGGAACCGCAGGATAGTCAAGACTTTGCCTCTCAATTAGCGGAATTTACTTCGCTGGAAGAGTTACAAAACTTGAACTCAACTTCCTTACAGGGAGTTGAAACAAACCTCATGTTGGCGCAAACCATCAATAACACGATGGCCGCAACCATGATTGGTAAAGAAACCAAAGCCATTGGTGATGTCATCAATATCAAAGCGCCAGGTCAGGAGACTCAACTTGATTTTGACTTAGGCCTTCCTGCCGACACAATTACCGTCTCAATTAGAGACAGTGCTGGAACTTTGGTCAAAACGATCAATATGGATCCATTGCCAGCTGGTGAAAACTCAGTCACCTGGGATGGAACCAATAGTAGTGGCGCAGATGTATTAGTGGGTGAGTATAATTTCTCAGTTGTTGCTAGTAATTTAGCAGGAGAGCTCATCGCAGTTGATACCATTCTGTATGGGACGATTGACGCCGTGAGTTATGGCACAGGTGGAGCAATATTCATTGTGAATGGTAGAGAAGTTCCTTTCTCAGCAGTTCTAGAGATCGCTCAACCAACATCGCCAGTCGTGATAGACACACTTGAAGATCAGGAAGATCCGGAGCACTCAGAAGGCAAGTAGTCTATGAAACTAGCCGAACTTCAAATAAGACAAGGTGGGTTACCACTTCGACCGGATCAAGTCCAGGGAGTTAAACAACACCCTACTTCTAAAGGATCCGGAAAAGTTCAGGGGAGTCAAAGAACTTTTGATGAAATTCTGAACCAAAAAGTTGCGGAACAAACCAAACTAAAATTCAGCGCCCATGCCGTACGTCGCATGCACGATAGAAATATGCATCCTTCTACTGCAGAACTGGAACGTCTGAATGAGGGCTTTGAAAAAGCCCGCAAAAAAGGCGCGACTTCATCGCTCATCCTGGTGGATGACATGGCTTACGTGGTGAGCGTCAAGAATAACACAGTTATCACCGCATTAGATAAAGACGCAGCCCAGGGGAACGTCTTCTCCAATATTGATAGCGTTGCGATCGTTTAAATAACCGGGTTGGCCCCTAACGGGAAACCCTCGATCCACCGAATGACAGACGTGGATCAGGAAAGGAAACAATGAGTCAAGCACTATCGTCAGCATTAGCAGGTTTACAGGGACAGATGAGAACTATCGAGCTTCTTGGTAGCAATGTTGCAAATATTAATACAGTTGGATACAAAGCAAGTCGTATGACCTTTCTGGAAGCATTGGGACAGGTCATTGATGTGGAATATACACCTTTTAAGCAAGGTGATTTGGAAGCCACTGGTTTTCAAACCGACCTAGCTATACGTGGTGATAGCTTTTTCGTAGTGGATACACCAGATGATGATCGTTATTTCACTCGAGCCGGTGCCTTCTTTTTTGATCAAGAGGGTGCTCTGGTCAATAGTAGTGGTTATACCGTTCAGGGTTGGATGACCAATATCAATGGCGAGGAAGAAGTCCAGACATTGGCTAACCTTGAAGATATTCACATGGACAGTAATCTAAAGGCTGAGGCCTTACCTTCACAGAACCTATGGTTATCAGGAAATCTCTCTTCAGGATTGGTACCAGTTCCACAAGTATGGAACGCAGGATTTCCTTTTTATATACGAGATACAGCAACTCCTGCTGTTGGAACCGATAACCTTAATGATCTAGATGAAACTTCAACAAGTGAACCATTACTAGCAGGTGATACAATTATTATCAATGGTACCGCCAAAGACGGATCAACCATCGATACGACCTTTACCTTTGGTGCAGCCAATGATGGTGAAACAATTGATGATTTACTGGCCGTAATTAATGCTACTGGTACCGATGCAGGTGGTGTCTATAATGGATGGGGTGATTTTGCCACGGCCACAATTGTGAATGGTGAAATTCTCATGTCAGATAACGTCCCTGGAGACAGTGAAACATCTCTGAATATGTATGCAACCCCGTCCAATTCAGGGGCCATTTCAATTCCATATTTCGAGGAAGATTCTGAAGGATTTACGGGTCAGGTTTCCACATCAGCGGTGATTTATGATACTCTGGGTGAGAGTCATAACCTGGTGTTTGAATTTACTAAGACTGAGTTACCAGGTCAATGGACCTGGAGTGTAACACCGTCTGGTGATGAAGTCATTGATCCAGAAAACTCAACGGGTTCGATCTATTTTAATGATGTGGGTCAAGTAACCTCATTTGTCTACGACAATGGATATAGTCGGATCGAAATGCAACCTGTCAACGGTGGGGCAAGTGTAGCTCTGCAGGTTCATGTGAGTGGTGATGATCAGTTTACTGGTATCACCCAATTTAATTCTAACTCAACCCTGTCAGTCCGGAAACATGATGGACGGGCAACCGGTGAATTAACAGGTTTTGAGGTCGAAGAAGACGGTGCTATCATGGGTAGCTTCAGCAATGGTGTGAGCCTCAAATTGGCCCAAATCGCTGTTGGTGAATTCACAAACCCCAGCGCATTAGCCAAAATAAGTGGTAGTAACTTTATAGAGACGATTAAGAGTGGTGACGTAAACATTGGTAAAGCGGATGAATTTGGGGCGACAATAGAACAAGGTTATCTCGAACTTTCCAATGTGGATATCGCTGAGCAGTTCTCACAGATCATTGAAGCGCAACGAGCATTCCAGGCATCAAGTCGTGTGCTCTCAACGCTGAACCAGGTGATCCAGGACTCAACCAAGTTAGGTCTCTAGATCTTAACGTGATTGATAGTGTTTGACGGTATAGAGGGTGGATTCAACACAGGTTTGAATTCACCCTCCACTTGTTACGAAAACAAGAAAGGTGTGGGCTAGATGGATCTGGCAACGATACTCGGAATTATAAGTGGAATGGGACTGGTTATCTATACTATCCTCAGTGGTGGTGGAGATGCCAGTATTTTTATCCATATTCCATCCTTGGCAGTTGTTGTTGGAGGCTCCATTGCTGCAACACTGGTTCACACACCGCTGAGTGATCTTATCAGTACCATGGGAGTTGTTGGAAACGCCTTCAAAGTAGAAGAAGCCAAGGAGCCAGAGATCATCGAACAGTTTGTTGATCTTGCCAAAAAAGCACGGCGAGAGGGTATTTTGGCCATTGATCGAGAATTGGGCAACATTGAGGATGATTTCATGCGGGCCGGTCTAGAGATGGCAGTTGATGGCTCTGAACCAGAAACCATTCGCAGTGTGCTTGAGACGGAGTTACAGTATCTCATGGAAAGGCATAAACGCGGGAAGCAGATATTTTCTTCTCTGGGGATGTATGCACCCTCCTTCGGAATGATTGGTACCCTGATTGGTCTGATTGCTATGTTGCAGAACCTGGATGATCCCTCCAACATTGGTGGGGGAATGTCGGTTGCTCTGATTACTACTTTTTATGGGTCCCTTTTTGCGAATCTATTTTTTCTCCCCATAGCTGGTAAGCTATCCAACCGATCTGAAGAGGAACTCGTCCGGAAAGAAATGATCATTGAGGGTGTTTTAGCGATTCAATATGGTGAGCATCCCAAAAATATCCACCGGAAGTTATTAAATTTTATTGCTCCCAAAAACCGTCCTGTTGAAGAAGAATAAGTTGGTATGAAGAAAAAAGCAGTTGAAACTGATGATGAACCAACCGCTCCATTTTGGATGGCCACCTATGGTGATATGGTTACGCTTTTATTGTGTTTCTTTATCCTCATGCTTTCCTACGCAAATATGGATGAACGGAAATGGGCCCAGGCATCAAAATCTTTGCAAGGTGCTCTAGGTGTTCTAGAGGACTACAAGGTTGAGCTTCAAATGATGCAAGAAGCCCCTGGTGGCGATGATGATATGCTCATTCGTAGTGAGATATATGAAAAACTGGAAGAGTTTGAGCGTCAAATTGTTGGTGAAATTAATGATGGTGATATCACCGTAGAAAATATCAAGAATGGTTTATTGATTCAGATGGGGAATAAGTTATTGTTCAACTCTGGTGAGGCAATTCTGAAAATAGAAGCCTATCCCATTCTTAAACTAATTGGAGAAACTACTGAGGACCATGCTGCTGAGATAGTGGTTGCAGGTCATACCGATAATGTGCCGATTAATTCAGTAAAATATCCCTCCAATTGGGAATTATCAGGCGCGAGAGCAATTAGTGTGGTAAATTATCTAATTGAAAACACAGATATAGAACCTGCAGTGGTAGCAGCGACAGCTTACGGGGAGCATAGACCCTTAGAGCCCAATGATACAGTTGAGCACCGCAAAGCGAACAGACGGGTAGAATTCGCCGTGACTTGGGCACAGGCTGAATTGGAGTATCTAGACTAATAGAAACTTGATATTTTTGAGAAAATGCCCCAATGGGGTATTTTTTTTGTCCAATTCTAACCGTGAATCTGTGAAAATGGCCTGCTTGGGGTCCAAGGAAAATTATCATTCACAGGGGAAAATATTTCCGATTGGAGCACTCGCATCACATGATGAGATGGAATACCGATCCATATTTATTATAAAGAATCTGAGGTGAAATTTAAAAATATCTTTTCAGCTAAAGGCAATTCCGAAACATGCGTCCAATGAATTGATTAATAATTAGAGCTAGTTGTAAAAGCATTAGATACAGTCGCTTAATGTGAGTGCTAGACCCTCATGATTATTAGATATTTGTTTAAAATGTATTTATCAAAACACTATGTTCGTCAATTCACAATGATTAATCCCTGTTGAGACCTCCAGTATTGTACCTGTATTTAACCCAAGTCGCCCACATGGCATATTATTTGGAAAAAACAAGCCATGATCATGCAATTATTAGATAGAAATAATGCTGTGTACCCTCGAAATATCACGAGGATTGACTAAAGGAGTATCCATGGCTGAAGAAGCACCAGAAGAAGTTGAACAGGAAGAAAATGGCGAAGAATCTGCAGGAGGGATGTCACCTCTTGTAAAAATCATCATTATTGTGATTGTGTTAATCATTCTTTCCGTTGCTGCATTTTTTGTATCAAAAACCCTCTTGTGGCCCAAATATCAAGATTTTAAGCAGGCTAAAGAACTTGAGGCAATTGAACAGGCTAAAAATGAAGTCCCCACCATAGGGTTGATTCATGTTATAAATAATATTACCGTAAATACCTTGGGTTCTGGGGGAAGGCGATATGTGATCGCAGAAGTAGCCCTTGAAGTATCAAGTCAAGAAACAGTAGACGAAATTATTGCCCGTGAGCCACAAATTCGCGATGAGTTTATTCGCTATCTACGGAGACAAACAGCCCAGCATGTTCTCGATCTAGGTTTTCAGGAAAAATCAAGACGTGATTTGACAAAAATGCTTAACTCACACTTAAATACTGGAAAAGTTGACAGTATGTACTATGTCAAGCTTTTATTGCAGTAGAGCCAGCGTGAAACTTTCGGAGAAGTGTGATGACTAAAATATTATCACAGGAAGAAATTGATTCCCTGTTGACCAGCGTGTCCAGTGGGGAAGATGTTGAAGTCCAAAAAAAGAAGGTGGGCAATAAAGTATCGCTCTATGACTTCAAGCGTCCCAATCTTATTTCTAAAGATCAAATGCGGTTGCTGGAGAACATCCATGAAGGACTCGCACGTAATTTTGGAGTTTATCTTTCAGCCCAGTTACGCATGATTGTTGATATGGACTTGCTGGCAATCGATCAAATTATGTATTCTGAATTTGTGATGTCAATTGTATCACCAGGTGCCATCTACGTTGGTGATTTTTCAGATCCTGAGAGTAAGTTCGTATTAGAAGTCAGTCCCCAGCTAGTCGTTTTCATCGTTGAAAGACTTTTTGGTGGAAAAGGTCATCTGATTCCCATGGTACGGCCGATTTCTGTGATCGAGCAACGTATCATGAATCGCGTAGTAGAGCGAATTTCCTTTGAAATTAGCAAGAACTGGGAACCTCTAAAGAAATTCACAACAGATGTAAATCGTTTCGAAAGCAATCCTGAGTTTGTTCAGATTGTTTCTGCTTCCGAGCCAGTTATTGTCGTTTCGATGGAAGCCAAGATCCATAACAATACGTCAATGATGAATATCTGCTATCCCTATCGCTGGATCAGTAATATTCTTTCGAGTCCTGAGATTCAGGAGAAGGTGCTCTTTGGAGCTAGCGAGGGAACTGATGACGAGAATCTGATGATGACTCGTTCAGTTTCCATAACGCCTGTTAGATTACGGGCAGTCCTTGGAAAAGGACGGATTTCCATAGATGATTTTATGAATTTAAGTATGGGTGATGTCATCTTACTTGAAGGTCGTACACGGGAAAAAGTTTCAGTATTTGCTGAAAATCGCCTGGTGTATACAGCCGCTGTAGGACAGACTAACCAGAATAATGCAATCCGCATCCAAAATGTAATTACCGGAGATGAAGGTCATGAAAACCGAAGACTTCAACACAAACTTAAATAGCCGTTTCGATTCAATTCGCGAAACTGTCATTGAAGTGCTCTCGCAGCTCTTTAAACAAGAATTTACCATCAATCAAACCATTATCGGATCAGGAAAGCCTCAAACTGATATCCAGAATGAAGCCTTCCCGAAGGTCCTGATACAATTTAAAACAAAAGTACCATATACGATTCACCATATATGGACATTGCCCTCTGACCTTGTTTTAAAACTATATGGCTGGATGATCGACATGGAAGCAGACGAAGCTGTTTCAGATGAACATCTTGAAGGTCTTAAAGAGGGGGTTGAGCAAGTCCTGGGACAGACCCGCGCGGTTCTTGATGGTGAAGGGGTAACTCTTGATGTCGCTGACCTTGAACTCTTACTCGTAGATAGTATTGAGGGCGTCAATCTGGAAGGGATAGTCGATGATGGATCTGCGGCAACCTACACAGTTGAAGCAGCAGGAGAAAGCTTCTCAATCAATCAATACTTATTTGCCGATCTATCAGCAGTAACAAAAGACACGGGTGATACTGCCATGTCAGATGATGAAATTGACAGAATGTTAAGTGGGGAAGAGGTAGATTCACGCGTCAGTATCGAAGATGAAGTCGGTCCTGATGTAGATGTTCAACAAGTAGAATTTGGTGCTTTTGGTGATAACGAGGGTGGTGGAAACGGCAAACCTCGGAATATTGATATGCTGCTTGATGTTGATCTAGAGGTTTTGGTTGAGCTCGGTCGGAAAACAATGCTTATTAAGGAAGTGCTAAAACTTGGTAAGGGCTCCATTGTTGAACTAGACAAAGCCGCTGGTGAGCCCTTAGGTGTTTTTGTGAACGGCCGGAAATTAGCTGAAGGTGAAGTTGTGGTTGTCGATGACCATTTTGGTATCAGAATCACACGACTGGCTGGAGCAGCCGAACGTATCAAGAGTCTTGGATGAGTCCCAAGTTGAATAAAATATCACAAAAAAAATACGGCAGTACCTTGTTTGCTATCATATTTGGTATGATAGCCGTTCTTGGGTTTATGTCAATCCTTTCGCCAACACCAGATGTGGTGACCCCAGAAACGGCAGATGGTTTTAATAGTCAGGGAACCTATACAGGATACCTCTTTAAAATTGTTGCCGTCACGCTGACGATGATCGTCGTGTTAATTGTTGGTCTAAGAATCTATAAAAAACAACTCAGTGTTACGGGAACAAAAAATTTCAGTATACATATTCTAGGTAAACACTATATCAATAATAAACAGTATTTACTTAAAGTATTTGTTGAAGATAAATATATGCTCCTCGGTGTTTCAGACTCCAGCATAAATTTTATTTCTGAATTGGATGGTCCAGCAGAAGGTTCTGATGGAGAGTCCAAAAACTTTGGTACCATATTAGATTTAGAGACCAATCAGGAATCCAAAGTTTGACCCGCAGAGCTGGCATATTAGTTCTCCTGATATTGGTGCTCTTTCCAGTCATCCTGTCTGCCCAAACCGCATTTCCTAAAATCAGTCTGGGGCTTGAGGAATCTGAGAACCCCACAGATTTTATAATGACGATTCAGATACTTGCCTTTATGACGATTCTGACTTTGGCACCTTCTATTCTAATCATGATGACCTCGTTTACGCGGATCATCATCGTCTTTCATTTTTTACGTGCAGCACTCGCAACCCAATCTGTTCCCTCAAATCAAATCTTAGTTGGGCTTGCGCTATTTATGACCCTTTTCATAATGAAGCCCGTTTTGTTAGAGATTAATGATAATGCATTACAACCATACCTTGAGGAAACAATTACTCAGCAAGAGGGCTTGGAGAGGGCTGCTGCGCCATTGAGACAATTCATGCTGAATCAGACACGTGAGAATGACCTCCAATTGTTTATTGATTTAAAAGGGGATGGTGCTGTCAAAACACGAGAAGAACTTTCTCTGTCTACAATCATCCCATCATTTATTATTAGCGAATTAAAAACTTCCTTCCAAATCGGTTTCCTCCTGTATCTCCCCATGCTGTTATTGGATATGGTAGTTGCCAGTGTCCTACTTTCAATGGGTATGATGATGCTGCCGCCTGTCATGATTTCAATGCCCTTTAAAATTCTACTATTTGTCTTGGTTGATGGTTGGAATCTGATTGTAAAGTCATTGGTGGAGGGATTTGTTTAAATGACCGCTGAATATGTACTCTATTTGAGTCGGGAAACGCTTAGTACTGCCATTCTTATTCTTGCACCACTCCTAGGTGCTGGACTTCTGGTTGGATTAAGTGTTGGTATATTTCAGGCTGTTACCCAGATCAATGAGATGACGCTGACATTCATTCCCAAAATGGCCGTTGTTGGCTTGATTCTTATGGCATTGATTCCATGGTTCCTAGATATTCTATTATCATTCACCCGCGAGCTTTACGCGCAAATTCCTTTGATGGTCAATTGATGTTTGAATTGATTGATAAATTTGCTTTGATTATGCCAGCATTCTTGTTGACCTTCGTACGTTTATCCGGGCTGATGATTAGCCTACCTATTCTCAGCTACCCCATGATTACCAATAAGTTACGCTTATCCTTAACCCTGATGATGAGTTTCGTTCTCTTTCCAGTCATCGAAGCATCCACTTTAGTATTTGCCAACAACTACGAACTGGTAATTTCTGTATTTAAAGAATTAACCATTGGATTAATCCTCGGTTTGGGTACTCGGGTAATTTTTGAGTCTTTTAGCTGGGCTGGTGCAGTTATCGGTCGGCAAATGGGTATTGCGATGGCAAATGTAATGGATCCAACCAGTACCGGTCAGATACCGGTAGTCAGTCAATTCTGGTTACTTGTAGTCGTAGCTTTCTTTTTTGCTGTCAATGGTCACCACATGTTATTTGAAACCCTCTATCGGAACTTTGAAGTCGTTCCAGTTGGAACTGGGGTCATTTCCCCAACAACGGGAAGACTGATTTTAGGTACTGGGGCGACTGCCTTTCTACATACTGTTCAATTTGCTGCACCGGCCATTGTATTTCTACTCATGTTGGATACATCAATTGCTTTCACTGCGCGGATTATGCCTCAAATGAATATTTTTATGGTTACGCTACCTCTGAAAATTATCACTGGGTGGGTCGTATTGATTATCTCATTAGATATGTTCGAGATGTTGTTTGATATTCTTTATCAAGGGATGCAGGAGAACTTATTTAATACTCTGCAATCAATGAAGGGAGCTTAGGCATGGCCGAGGACCAATCAGCCCAAGACAAAACCGAACAAGCCACCCCGAAGCGGCAAGAAGAAGCCAAGGACAAGGGAAATGTAGCCAAAAGCCAGGACCTAAATTCTGTTGCACTTCTTTTCGCTGGTATATTTGCCCTCAGTTATACCTCAAAAGAGTTGCTGGATGGATTTGTGGGATTAGCAATAAATATCTACAATAATTCAGCAAATATGCCGCTTACTAAAGATACAGTGACTTTTTATGGCCCCGAGTTTCTCAGGGTTTTTGTCGGAATTACTGGACCCATATTTGGTTTGTTGCTGGCAGCTGCTCTCGCGATCAATTATGCCCAGGTAGGTGTTATTTTTGCAAAAAAAGCCTTATCCCCAAAATTTGAGAAGATTAGTCCTGCCAAAGGTTTTAAACGCATGTTTTCCACAACTAAGCTGGTTGACCTTGCAAAGGGTATCATGAAAATCGCCCTGGTCGCTTATGTGAGTTTGTATGTGATGCGCGCTCACCTCGATGATTTTTGGCTTTTGGCGTTTGATACGGTTCCTGGTACAATGTCCTTTCTGGGAGATGTCCTCTTTGAACTCTCTACAAAAATTGGACTTTTGTTGATTGTTATTGGCATTTCTGATTTTGCATATCAAAAGTATGACCACAATAAAAAACAAAAAATGACCAAGCAGGAAGTCAAAGAAGAGGCCAAGCAGTACGAGGGTAATCCCCAGGTAAAGGGCAAGATTAAACAAGCCATGAGACAAGCTGCTAGAACTCGAATGTTCCAGGTTGTACCTGATGCCACAGTCGTTGTCACCAATCCTACATTTATCGCTATTGCAATTAAATATGATCCTAAATCTAAGACAGATGCCCCAATGGTCTTAGCCAAGGGAAAAAGGAAGCTGGCCCAAAAAATTAAAGATATTGCTCGTGAAAATGATATTCCAATTATCGAAAACAAACCGCTAGCCCGCGGTCTATATGACTATGCTGAACCTGGGAGTGAAATTCCCATCTTCTTTTACGAAGCGATTGCTGAAATTTTAGCCGAAGTATACAAATCGAATAAGACAAAAGTGCCCAGAGCCGTAGCTTAAGGTCCAATAGAGAATGCAAGAGAAAACAAGTTATAGTAACCTCGTTTTAGCCGCAGCCATTGTTGCCATTCTTGGCATCATGATTCTGCCCCTGCCAACTTTCCTTATGGATGTTATGTTGGTTATGAATATTAGTGCTGCGCTGATTATTCTTTTTGTTGCTCTCTATGTCATGAAACCCCTTGAATTCTCAGTATTTCCAGGATTACTCCTCATTATCACCCTTTTTAGACTTTCTTTAAACGTGGCAACAACACGTTTAATCCTGGGTGAGGGTTATGCAGGTGAGATTATTGAATCCTTTGGTAATTTTGTGGTACAAGGTAACTATGTAGTTGGAACAGTTATTTTCCTTATTCTTGTTATCATAAATTTTGTGGTTATCACCAAAGGTGCAACACGTATCGCTGAAGTTTCCGCTCGTTTCACATTGGATGCCTTGCCCGGTAAGCAAATGGCCATTGACGCCGATTTAAACGCTGGCCTCATGGATGATATGGAAGCCAAAGCACGGCGTGAAGAAATCTCCGCTGAAGCTGACTTTTACGGAGCCATGGATGGTGCTGCGAAATTTGTCCGTGGTGATGCTGTTGCTGGATTGTTGATTACTCTGGTAAACATTCTGGGTGGTCTCACAATTGGTGTTCTCCAGCGTGGAATGGACGTGGGTGACGCCGCATCACTTTATTCATTGATGACCATTGGTGATGGTCTGGTTGCCCAAATTCCAGCGCTGATCATTTCTACTGCCTCAGCTATTATCATTACACGGGCGACAGGGTCTGCACAGTTTGGTATCGAAATAGCAAATCAACTCGGGAATGAGCCTAAGGCCGCCTACATCACAGCTACCGTCCTATTTATGCTTGGCGTGGTACCCGGCCTGCCCTTTGTACCATTTATTATCATGGCACTTCTCGTTGCAGCCGTTGGATATGCTGCCCAGACCACAAAGACGCGCGAAATTCAAGATAAAATTAAGGCTGAAGAAGATGTACCTGAGCCTATTGTCGAAGAGAAAATTGAAGAATTCTTACACCCCGACCGCTTTGAGATCGAAATTGGTTATAGTTTGATTCCAATGGTAGATGCTGGGCAAGGTGGCAATCTATTAAATAAAATTTCAACCATCCGTAAAACGATCGCACTGGAACTGGGACTGATTGTACCGCCTATCCGTATTCGTGACAATATTCAGTTAAAATCAAATGCCTATTCATTCAAAATTAATGGGATTGAAGTAGCTGAAGGTACCGTGATGATGAATTATTTCCTCGTCCTGAATCCAGATGAACGTGTCAAGCTTCAGGGCGTGAAAACCACTGAACCTACTTTTGGTTTACCTGCATTATGGATCAGTGATCGCGAACGTGATAAAGCTGAAATGTCTGGCTATACAGTTGTTGAAGCGCCTGCAGTGATCGCCACCCATCTTATTGAAGTATTGAAGACGAATGCTCATAAGCTATTGGATCGTCAGGAAACTCAGAGAATGTTGGATCACCTCAAAGAGAGCCATTCAGCTGTTGTTGAGGGCCTTGTCCCTGAAATCATTCCCCTCGGTGTAGTGACAAAAGTATTGAAGAATCTACTGCGTGAAAAACTACCCATTCGAAACTTAGTAACCATTCTGGAAACGCTTGCAGATTACGGTGGCATGACCAAAGATCCAGATGTTCTAACTGAATATGTTAGAGCCTCTCTCTCAGATATTATAACCGCAAATTACAAGCAAAATACAGGTCAAGTGACCATCGCTACGTTTGAACCACAATTAGAAGACAAAATTGCTGGATTTGTTAAAAGTGGTAACGCTCAGGCTTTTAATCTGGGTTTTTCACCCGTAGAGGTGAATAAGATTTTTGATTCAATCGGTGAAAAAGTGCAGGATATGCTATCAGAAGGTTCAAGACCGGCATTATTGGTCAGCCCTCAGATTAGACGACATGTAAAGAATTTTATAGATCAAGTTTTACCAGATGTATCAGTGCTTTCTTATGCTGAACTTACATCTGATACAAACCTTAAATCAGTAGGAGCAGTGAGGTACCCTAATGGATAATAGAACTGTGAGTGGCCAGGATTTGCAAGAATTGTTGAGTGAAGCTAGACGTGAGTCTGCAAAAAATGAGGCTTTGACCAGAATTGCCCAAATCAACGAAGAACAGCGTAAATTAGGTTTGGAAAAGTTACCCGGTAGGGGAGCTGCATCGTATGAGAATATGACCGCTGCAACCGCATTGGAATCAAATGATCCTGAAGCACAAAAATTTAGAGATTACTTATCTTCGCTCATTGATAAAAGAGAAAATCCTACCCAGGAAAGAGACTCTGAAACTGAAGCAGAAATACGTTCTCTCCGGCGTGAATTAGATCGAGCTCAGCGTGCTTTAAAGCGGGCCGAGATTTATGATTTCCCATATCCCTTTGGTGGTGTCCATCAAAAACTGGTAAACTCTGGTATCACAAAATCACATGCAGCCATGCTGGTGAGACGTGCCCAAGCTCATCTCAAGGATCAGGATATCATTACTGAACGCCACGCATTTCATATCATCCAAAGTGAAATCTCATCCCTGTTTCAAGACTATCGCAGTTATGTACAACAACCTAAAGAAGGTCCTCGGGTTATGGTATTGATGGGGGCCACTGGCGTAGGCAAAACCACAACCATTATGAAGCTTGCTTCTAAACCTGTTTTAACTGGTGCAAAGAAAATTGCCATAGTCTCAACAGACAGTTATCGTATGGCAGCCAGTAGCGAGTTAGAGGTTTTTTCAGAAATAACTAAAATTCCATTTCACAAAACACGCAATTTAGAAGAATTAGATGCTGTAATGGCAGAGCTTCAGGATTATGAATTGGTCTTGGTTGACACCCCGGCTAGAAGTCCTTCGTTTCAGGGCTTTATCCAGGAGATGCAAGATATGTTTCAAATCCTGAACCCAACGGATATTTTACTCACCCTCAGTATGGCTACAGATCTTGATGACCTATTTATGTCAACCGGCTTATTTATGCCTCTTAAACCAACGGGATTAATTTTCTCGAAATTAGATGAGACTTGCCGACAGGGGAAAATGATCACCTTAGCGGGTGAGATAGGGCTGCCTGTGGCTTATGTTTGTGATGGCCAAAATATTCCCGATACGATTCACATTCCAAATGGGATCTATATTTGGGACAAGCTGATTAACGCACTGGATAACTAATGTCAGATACGAGTACAACTTCCCGTATTTTCGCACTCGCCAATCTTAGGATGGAGAGCAATCGACCGGAAATATTTGCTGTCACCTCAGGGAAAGGTGGGGTCGGTAAAACTAATATTAGTATTAATTTAGCACTCCTCCTTAGACGTCTTAAAAAGAATGTTCTTTTAGTCGATGCTGATATTCACCTGGGAAATGTTGACCTTATGTTGGGCATTCGTCCCAAGGGTACGCTTGCTGATGTCATGTCTGGTGAAAAAACATTGTCTGAAATAATCATGAAGGGCCCAACGGGTATCGATATTTTACCAGCATCTTCGGCTGTCTTAGATATGATCGATGCAGAGGAAAATGTGTTAAAGCAACTGGGGGATGCCTTTTTAGGATTTGAGCATAATTATGATTTGGTTATTGTTGATACGGGAGCAGGTATAGGACGGAATGTAACCTCTTTTGTATTGGGTGCAGATAAGGTGATTGTCGTTGTTACTCCCGACCCAGCATCGATTGCAGATGCTTATGGTGTGATCAAGATATTTTTTCAACAAGCGCCTGATCTCCCCATCATGTTGGTGACCAACATGGTCCATAGTGAAGAAGAGGGCGAGAACCTTTATAAAAAAATGGATCTTATGGTCCAGCGTTTTTTGCAAAATAAAATTTTGTTTGGTGGTGCGATCCTTCGTGATGAAAATGTTCAGGATGCGGTTCGTAGACAAGTACCGATTGTAACTGAGTATCCAAATTCAAGACCAGCGAATGCACTAAAAATAGTGACTAGAAATTTATTAAAACTTCCTTCAAAGGATGCCTCTGAACGCAAAAGTCTTTTTGACGGAGTACGGGCAAACCGGCATACGGTAATAGGAAAGCACAATGATTAAATTAGCGAATAAATTTGCAGCATTGATATCAGCAGTCACATTTGTTATGTTGCTTATCGGTGATATTTCGCTGACCACCAGTTTGTTTAGGACGGGAATTGTATTTGTTGGCGTATTGTTCGCTTTCTATCTTTCCGGTCAGCTGTTAAAACTAGGCTTCATTGTAATGACGCCGCAAAATAAGAGTGACGAATAATGCCACGAACTCAGACTTTGGTTCACCATGATGGTGAGCATCTTGTTCGGGAATATGTCCTGAACAAGGATGCAGGTATACGAGATGAAGCGATTCAGGCTTTTCTGCCCTTAGTAAAATACATAGCTGGTCGAATCAATATTGATCAGTTTGGTACTTTAGTGAGAGAAGACCTCTATCAATATGGGGTAGTTGGGTTATTGACGGCATTGGATCGTTATCAATCGGATAAAGGCGCAAGTTTTAAAACCTTTGCCTACCGTCGCATTCACGGTGAGATGATAGATGCTATTCGCCGTGAAGGTACTGTGAGTAAAGATGCCTATACTGTTCGGAAAAAAGTCATCCGCGTGACAGACGAATTGCGCCAACAAATGGGGCGGGACCCAGCTTTGAGCGAAGTGGCCAGTGTTATGAAAGTCACCTTGGAAGAATTGAATAGAATGCTTTCGAAAGGTACAGCTGCGGAGCACTTGTCATTGAATGATACTGTTGGACATGATGATTCGGATTCCATGTTGCGCTTAGATGTAATCCGAGATGATTCGCAACTTTCTCCTGATGAAGAATTTGATAAAAGTGCCCTCAAAGAGGAACTTGTTGATTTGATTAAGCATCTTCCTGAACGCAAAAGATTAATTCTAGCACTCTATTATTATGAAGAATTAACCCTCGCTGATATCGGCATGATTTTAGGCTTATCAGAATCAAGGATTAGCCAAATACTGAGCCAGACATTGGCTGAAATGAGGGGGGACCTAAGCACGTAAGAAGGGAGTTACAAATGCCTGCAGATGAACTAGGAAGTGTATGGAACTCTGACCCAGTACGAGTTTCCCAATCCATTAAGCCAGTTGGAAAAGAACTCGACCGGGAGAAAAAAGAGCATGAGGAAGAGGACGAATCACCTGAGCGTGAACACGATTCTTTTGAGTTATCATCGGAGCATGAAGAACAGAGCGAACAGTTGATTACGATTAACAAACGAGTAAAAGAAGACACCGAGCTTATTCCCGGTTCAAATTTAGACGTGACAATAGGGTAACAATGATTAGGACTTTCAACTTATGGGTAACTATTGGACTTTTAGCGGTTGTGAATGTTGGCGTTTCACAAGATTCTAGCCCACTTGTGGATACCCAGATTTATGCTGATTCCGTTCTCATGGATTCTATCTCACCAAACATAGATATCCAGCTTACCCAGGCTATTGTCATTCAAAGTGGTGAAGATGATTTCATGCGATGGGTGAGTATTTCACCTGGTTCCAGGACCGCTGATTCAAGGCTACCATACCCCGTACTTCTAACAGATGCGAATGCGGGAAGCTTTACTCTGCAGATACTAGATTTAGATACAACAGCCTACCTGGGAAGTAGAATGTTAAGGGATCATGGTCATTTCCCAATTCACTACCGAATTGATTTTCCAGACTCCTCGGGAATTCAAATCTCAGGAAAAACCCTGCCCTATGATGATATCAGTTGTTTCTATTCCTTTGATCGGGATGAGTATCGGATTGAGTTTGTCTTCAAGGATCAAGCTGAAAAAAAGATTACCACGCCTCAAGGGAAGCAGAATCCTGTCGTTCTTTCAAATGCTCCAAATAATGGAGCTGCGAGTCAAAAATTGAACCGAAATATCATGGCGGGGAAAGCATCAGAATTTAAAGGGATGCTTTTGAATTCCATTTACATAGCCCTTGCTGCCCTTGGTCTGACAGTTCTAGTGTATTTCTTAATGAAGTATCTCAAAGAAAAGATGAAGACAAAACCTATTGCAGGCCATAATTTTGCAGATTTATTAGATGAGAAGGCCGACGCAAGTAACCAGGATTCTGTTAATAAAGAACCAGAAATATTGACACCTCAGTTAAAAGAGGAAAAGATCAGAGTTTTGATGGATGTTGAAAAGCTCAGTTATGATGAAGCTGCCCTCCGAGTTCAATATCAGACGATGAATCAAGTAGATGACCAACCAGTATAGTTTTCTCGATCTGCCCGACATGCAGGGGATACCTGGCCTAGAACGGTTTATTGATCGTTTAAAACCAGGCATGGAGTTGGATGGCCGAATCGTAGATGTTTTAAACGATAATACAGTGATCCTCAGGGTCTGGGGGAATAACATTTTAACTGAGACCAATCATGTGTTTCAGAAATATGATGAAGTCATTCTTCATGTACGGGCAACTCAACCTCAATTAGTTTTTCATATCCAACCAGTCCGTGGTGACAACCATGGCGCACTCTACGCCTGATTGTTGAATAATATGAAGCAGCATCTTAGTCATCAGAATCCAAAAGAGAACTCAAAGGATTTACACGATTTGTCTCCACAAGTGGATCAGGATCGTACCCAAGAATTGAAGGATTACCAGACCACCGTAACAATTCTCGAAAGTATCACGGACGCTATCTTTATTCTTAGTGCGTCAGGAAGTATTGAATACGCCAATCGAAGTGCCCTCGATTACCTACAACTGCCACTAGAGGAAGTGATAAGGCATGAACTCGTCACATTTATTAGTAGCGATAATGATGAGACCCTTCAATTCCTCAATCATGGTATTCGCAATGGTCAATTGACCACGAATAGTAACCATGAAATATTTAGTAACTCAGAAGCTGAACTACGCGGAGCTCGAGGCACGATTCCTGTGTTGATCAATTTCAGTGTCATTCCTGATGCTGATGGTGATCTCAAATATCTAATCGTGACCGCAAAAGAGATTACCTACCGGAAGAGTTTAGAAAAAGAATTAAAGAACAAACAGGCGCTTTCTGTATCCTTTGATCGCTTAAAAGCACTTGGTGAAATGTCCATCGGGCTTGTTCATACCTTGGGACAACCAGTAACTTCAATGGAATTGCGCCTGGATCACATCAACCAATTGGAAGATGTGTCAGAGATAAAAAAACAAGTATTAGAATTGCAAAAGGACATGGGGACGCTTGCCAAGATTGTTAAGAAAGTCCGCTCGTATGCTCAGCTTACGGATAATAAGCAGATCCAGGCTATTCTCATCAATGACAGTCTGAAATCTATCCTGCAAGTGTTAGAATATGATATCCGGTCAGCTAATATTAAAGTTGAAAGGGTCTTTGCCCAGGATATGCCAACGATTGATGCGAATGAGCCAGAGTTAGAACAGGTTTTTATCAATTTGGTGACCAATGCCATTGAAGCCTTTGATGAGAACGAAATATCCGAAGAGAGATCGCTGGTTATTTCAACAAGCACTGTAGAGAATAAGTGGATTCAAGTGAGTTTTAAGGACAATGCTGGTGGGATCGATGAATCCATATTAGCCTATATCTTTGACCCCTTTTATTCATCATGGGATAAGGATAAGCATGCAGGAACAGGTCTATCGGTTGCTCGGAGCATTGTAACTTCTCTCGGGGGCGACTTGATTGTTGAAACAGACGAATCAGGGTCGAATTTCAAGCTGAGAATTCCCGTAACCCAGACTGAAGAAAGAACCCAATTATTTAATTTGATAGAATTATTGAACAATTAATTGTTCAACTCCTAATTGAATACAATCACGACGAGAGTTGACAGGAGCATTTATGGTCGCAATAGATTTTTTACATGAGATAGTTATGCTGCTCCAGAAGGGCCTGGGAGCAGGGGAGACATTCGAAGCGGTCTTCCATTTGGTCGAGAAGAGTGTCCCTTTCGAATCAGCAACCCTATATCTCCACGATGCAGAAGATGATAAGCTTGAAATTATGCATCAAGAAGGTGATGAAGTCGTGGATCTTATCCGAGAAATTCCATTTGCTCGTGGAATGGGCATGGCTAGCTGGGTCTCCCAACAAGAAAAACCGATTATACTTGAGTCACTTTCGAAATCTCGTCCTGGGAAAGAAAGACGATTTGCATCCTTTGTTTCTTTGCCCTTACGCGCTGCTGACAATTTAATTGGTGTTCTGAATCTAGGGCATTCTACGCCAAACATGTATCTTCAAAGTGATGTGGATGCCTTTAGTGCCATGGCTGAAGAACTATCTATTATCGTAGAAACATTCATCCTGCGTCAACAATTGGAAGAAAAGAACGAAATGCTCACAAACGCGTTAGTAGATCTTCAGAAAGCACAGGGATTATTGGTTGAGAATGAACGCCTGGCGGCCATAGAAGAACTTGTTGTGACGGTGAATCATGAGATCAACAATCCCTTAACTTCAGTGATTGGTTTAGCTGAGATTCTTGAGCTTTCAGCAGCTACTTTATCACCTGAGAAATTGATTTCAGCTGTTAGAGCACTTCTAAAGGAAGCGCGTCGTATCCAGGATATCACAAGCCGCCTGACACGGATAAAGAGTTCTGAAAGTACAGGCTATATCGGTGATACTTTAATGACCAAATTACCAGAGTAGGTGAGCACAACCCTCCAGCAGTAACTTCAAGTTTTTAACACCTGAAAAACAACTTAAAATAGCGCGAATTATTGCGGAAAAATATTCCGTAGATTGCTAAGCTTTCCCATCTGTTTGCATATAGAATTCCATCTAATTTCATCACAATATTCAATATCAATATTGCGTAACACTCATAAATATAGTGTGTTATCTTGTGCTCTTCCAGTTTTGATTCACACACTTTATCTCCATACGCATGTCTATGAAACCCATGGCATTCAAATTGCGTTAATGGCCATGTCAAAGGACAAGGAATATGATATGAATATTAGATTTTCAGAACTTAAACAATCGATGATTGGGCAACTCGACCGGAATAGTGTGGTTGCAAACAATTTGGCCAATGTCAACTCTAACGGCTATAAACGGGATGTGATGTTTTCTGAAGTTATGAAGTCAAATAATAAGTCGAGTGTGAAGAACCAGATTGCGACCGATTTTTCACAAGGTGACCTGCGCCAAACCAATAACCCGCTTGATATGGCCATATCAGGGCCTGGTATGTTCACGATCGATGATGGAAACCAAACTGCCTATACTCGCGATGGACATTTTACCCGTGGTTCAGATGGATTCCTGCAAACCTCTTCCGGAAAACCTGTTATGGGACAAGCCGGGTGGATTGATCTGGGCCGTGGTTTGGGTTCGGTTGGTGAAGTTCGAATTGGCACTGGTGGCGATGTACATGTTGATGATGAGTTGATTGATACACTTGAGATCAGTTATTTCGGAAAACAATCCGATTTAAAAAAAGTTGGGGCAAACCTATTTACTGCAAAACCTGGTGCTATCGACCATCGTATCGAAGAACCGAAAATTATGCAAGGAAAAATTGAAGGCTCCAATGTGGTAGCCGTCCACGAGATGGTGGAACTCATTGAGCTCCAAAGAAATTTTCAAACATCCCAAAAAGCATTGCAGGCACTTGATAATGCTGTCGGGAAAGCAGCCAATTCAATTGGTGCCTACAAGTAAGTGTAGAGGAGAAATGTTATGTTAAGATCACTTAGAACTGCAGCCCTTGGAATGGCAGCCCAACAGCTAAACGTTGATAGTATTTCCAATAACTTGGCGAACATCAATACAACGGGCTACAAGCGATCAACGGTTGAATTTCAAGACCTTTTATATGAAACCATAAGTACGGGGAGTGCTGATGGAGGTCAAGGTCATGAAAAACCCGCCGAGCTTAACATTGGTCTGGGAAATAAACCGGTCGCCACCTTCCGTTCCTACTCACAGGGATCAATCGAAGAAACGAGTAACCCTCTCGATATGGCTATCAGTGGAAAAGGATTTTTCCAGGTCTTGATGCCTGATGGAAGTATCACCTATTCCCGAGACGGAGCCTATCGAATTAATTCTACTGGCGAAATGGTAAATGCTTCAGGACTGAAAATGTACCCCAATATCACCTTACCTGATGGTATCCAGAGTGTGAGTATTTCTCAGGACGGTGTGGTCGCAGCAATGCTGGAGGGTGAAGTTGTACCTGTTGAAGTGGGCCAGATTGAATTAGCAAATTTCATGAACCCCGCAGGCTTAAAACCAATAGGTGGTAATCTACTTGCTGCCACAGATGCTTCTGGGGATGCAAGTTTTGGAATGGCTGGTGAGACCGGCTATGGAACAATTATGCAGGGCTATCTTGAAAAATCAAACGTTGATGTGGTCAAAGAGATGGTGAATCTTATTGTGGCTCAAAGATCTTATGAAATCAATTCAAAAGCAGTCAAAACAGCGGATGAAATGCTGGCAATGACTAACGCACTTAAACGTTAAGAATGCGAATCAATAAGCATATAATATTCTCTATAGCGCTGATATTCAGCGCTATACCGGTTATGCTTCAAGCATATAATACCGAAGCTGAACAAGTAAAAATGATTTCTCGCTTCTTTGCTGAAGAACTCAATACATCTTCAAATAAAATAAGTGTTGAGCTCATTCATACTCCAGATATTGCAAAAGAACTCTTTAGTCGGGGACAACTTGAAGTCCAATACGGTCGTGGCAAATTTAATCTTGGCCATCAAACTCTCTGGCTGGTACATAAGCTGGGCAGTAGTGTCAAACAACGCTATCCCGTTACGGTTGATGTGACAGCCATGCTTGATGTGCCAAGTGCGAAACGTAAAATTTCACGACTAGAACTTATCACTCCAAATTTAATATCGATGGAAGAGCAAAATATCGGTCGGGAATATCGACGTATCCTGACAGATGCAACTCGGTTGTTTGGGAAAATGTCAACCCAGGTGATTCGGGAAGGTCGTGTAATAGAGCGCAACATGGTCCGAACGCGCCCCGATGTTCTTATGGGTGATCATCTCCAGATAATACTTCTGGATGAAGGATTACACCTTGAGCTGCCTGGAGTTGCGAAAGAAGAAGGTCTCATCGGTCAGGCTATCAGGGTTCAGTGTCCTACAACTCGTAAAGAATTTTCCGGTATACTTGAAAGTCAAACCGAAGTTCTGGTAACTCTAAGGTGACAAAATGATTATAAAAACAATATTTCTGCTCATTATGGTCCTGTTGACAGTGGGAACGGCCCAAACGTCCATGTCTTTATATACCGATATCAAAGCGCATTCAATAGGTGACGTAATCACCGTGCTCATTGTAGAGACAGCCAGTGCCAGACAGGAATCAAACGTAAACGCTCGGGGGAATACCAGCGTGGATGCGGATGCCACTCTAGCCGGTACCTTTACCCAGTTCCTACCTGTATTTGGTGCATCAAGTGTGATCTCAAGCGATGTGAGTAATTCGACAGGGAGTAAGCAGGAAGATCGTTTAACAGGTAAAATTACGGTCAGTATCATTGAAAAAACTGAAAGTGGTCTTTTGAAGATTCAAGGTGAGCGAAGTGTTGAAGTAAACGGTGAAGAAAATATTATGAAACTTGAAGGACTCGTTCGACCTCGCGACATCAAAACTGATAATACGGTGTTTTCATATAATATTGCCAACGCTCAAATAGTTTATAGACAAGCTGGCGTTGTAAACGCCATAGCATCACCAGCAACTGTCCAAAAATCAATTGCCCTTGCTTTGGTGGGTGGGCTAATCGCTTATGCTTTCTTAGGTCCAGGACAATAGAGGTAGATTATGCGCACTATTACAATATTACTAGCAATTACACTCCTCACAGCTGTTCTCTTTGGTGAAGTCCGCTTAAAGGACATTACAACCGTCGAAAATGCGAAAGAGGAGGCCTTGATTGGCTACGGCCTTGTTATTGGTCTTGGTGGTAGTGGTGATAGATCCTCAGGAAACCGAGGTGCTATCTTTACCGTTCAAACAATTAGTAACATGCTCGAGCGGTTCGGCATCACAGTCCCAAAGGATTATTTGAGAACCCGTAATGTCGCTGCTGTCATGGTGACTTGCAGCACCCCTGCATACGGTAGAGTGGGGAGCCATTTTGATGTCACTGTGAGTTCACTGGGTGACGCAACAAGTCTAGAAGGCGGTGTTTTATTGATGACACCACTTCGTTCCATGGATGGAACCCACTACGGTCTGGCTCAAGGCTCAGTTTCAGTTGGAGGTTTCAACATTGAGACTGATTCTGGTGAACAATTAAAGAAAAACCATGCCCTGGTTGGTCGAGTACCAAACGGTGGTGTATTAGAGAAAGCCTCCGGGAATACCGGTTTTCAACTGGAACAACCTGTACGCTTATTACTGAGTGAGCCTGATTTCGGAACCGCAAGTAGGATTGCAGAAAAAATTAACACAAATTTTGCAGACAGTACGGGCATTCCTAATATTGCAAAACCTTTAAATGCTGGTGTTGTGGAAATTTCATTTCCAACAGCTGTCACCAGTCAAGAAGCAGCCGTATACTTTGTTGCTGAAATCGAAATTCTTACCATTCAACCAGATGTTGATGCACGCGTAGTCATCAATGAGAGAACGGGTACTGTGGTCGCCGGTGGAAATGTACGTATTAACGAGATAATGATCTCTCACGGCTCTTTAACCATTCATGTGAAGCGTACCCCTATTATATCACAACCAGTGGCTGCTTTTAGCAATGTGGGTCAAACTGTAGTAGAGTACATCACAGAGACAAAGGCCTCTGAGGGTGAAGTTAAAAACGCAGTGATCAAAGAAACAACTTCAGTCAGTGATTTAGCAGCAGCCTTAAATGAACTCGGTATGCGACCCCGCGATGTGATTTCAATTTTTCAAGCACTCAAACAGGCTGGTGCCTTAAACGCCCGTCTCATAATCATCTAGGGATATCATGAAGCTTACACCTCTACAGATATTGGAAATTCCCAAACAGGTTGGATCTGAGTTAAAACCTCTGAAAAAAGGTCCTGTCAGTGATGATCAAAGAAATGCCCAATTGCGAGAGAAGAGCAAAGAATTAGAAGCCGTTTTTATAACTCAGCTGATTAAATCCATGGAAAAAACCATCCCGGAAGGCATGGGGGGCGGTAAGAATTCCCTCTCTACAATGATGTTTAGTTCTGTCCTAGGTGATGCCATGGCCCAGGGGGGCGGCATTGGATTATCAAAAATGATCTACACCTCACTTAAGACAATGGATGGATCACCTGATTTAGATAATCTGGGTGGGGATGATTTTCTCAAATCAATGAGTGTACTACAAAACATTTCCTTATCAGAGGATTCGCCATGAATCAAAAATTAACAAAAAAAGATGGTGCTTTCCAGGAGCTTGTTCAAAGTTTATCAATTGAAGTCGGTATGTACGATGAATTGAGCAAGTTGTTGAAAGCAAAACAAACCAGTATCATAAAAGGAGATGTGGATTCTCTCCAAAATATTGTTCACGAAGAGCAAAGATTAATTCCAAAGATACGGACGGCAACCCAGGCAAGGGAGCTTTGTGCCACAACCATTGGTGCCGTATCACATTTGAGGAGGAAAACACCCTCATTGAAGGAATTAATCGACCTGTCACCCTCTCACTTCACTCAACAGTTGATCACATACAGAGAAACTCTCATAGTCTGTCTTGATCAAATCGCTCACGCAAATCGTGAGAATGAATTCCTCCTTAATTCCTCTGTTGATTTGGTGAGAGGACTGGCCCAGGTCCTACTAGGGAAAGAAGAATCTGATACGGTTCATTATGGCGGTCAAGGCAAGTTCGGTGATAACCGTACTCGTAGAGCCAATATTGATTGTCAGGGATGAGGATTTAAATGTCTATTTCAAATATAATGGGTACTTCTAGGATAGCATTGTCTGCCTATCAGACGGCAATTTCCACCACATCGAAGAATATCTCGAATGTCGGAAATCCCGACTATGTCAGGAGAAGAGCTGATCTTGGTTCGCTAATTTCACCTACCAGTGGTCTGGCTTTTGGTGAAGAGGGTAACATTGAACGATTGGAATCAGGGTTTATTCAAAGACAACTCTGGTATAAAACGCAGTTCGTAGGTCGTCACCAGACTGATGAAATGGTCTATTCTCAGATTGAAACTGTCTTCAATGAGCCAACCAGTTCAGGTCTATCGAGTATGATGGGGGAATTTTGGAATTCCTGGAATGATCTTGCAAATGATCCAGATAGTAATACAGCCAAGGCTATTGTAAAAGATAAGGGTGTCCTCCTATCAAACACATTCAATCAGCTCGCCATTGACTTGCAAACCATGCAACGAGAGGTTGGTGATGATGTCGGTGATACAGCTGATAAAGTCAATACTCTACTGAATGAAATTAAGACCATCAATGAAACGATGGGATCAGGTTATTCTTATGATATGGCTGATGCCCGAGATGCTGCCATTTCAAAACTATCAAAATTGATCAATATTAGTGTCACAGAGAATAGTGACCACAAGGTGAATATCACGACGGGTGGGAATACCTTAGTTCCTCTGGTAAGTGGAGATTTCATCAATGAGTTGGAATATCATGTTCCACCATTTCAGGAAAATTATGCTGTAGAACTATCCTTTTCAGAAGGTGGGCCAAGCTCTGCAATATCTGGTGGAATCTTGGGCAGTCTTTTAGAGGCCCAAGAAAGCAGTATCCCCAGCTATTTACAGCAAGTGGATGCTCTGGCCGTAGCTATCTCTAGGGAAGTGAACGAAGTCCATAAATCTGGTTTTAATCTCGCAGATGTGACAGGTCTTGATTTTTTTAATCCTGATGTGTCAGGAGCTGCAAGTATGGGGGTCCATGAGGATATTATCGATGATCCCATGCTTATCGCAACCTCAGATGCTGCCAGCGAGGCTGGTAATGGAAATATTGCGAACACGATAAGTGATCTGCAGAATGACTATGGTATAAATGGGATCAAGTTTTCTGATTATTACAATTCCATTATTAGTGAAGTGGGGAGTAAGGTCCAGGAAGCATCCTTTCTACGCAATAGCCAGGAAATGGTTGTTGCGACCCTTCAAAACCACCGTGATTCAATATCTGGTGTGTCTTTAGATGAGGAAATGAGTAATCTAATAAAATATGAACAAGCTTATCAGGCTGCTAGCAGGATGATATCTGTAGCGGACGAACTGATTCAAACTGTATTAAATCTAATCTAATGGAGCAGATAAGATGCGAATAACTCAATCGATTATGTCTCGAAATTTGATGACTAATTTGAACATCAATCGGGAGACCATGACGGAACTTCAAAATGCTGCCGCAAATGGTAAAGAAGTGTCAAAGTCATCCGATGACCCTGTAAGGTTTGCAAAAGCCTCCCGGTTTAGAAAGACTCTCTCTCAGTACGATCAGTACTCCCGTAATATTAATGATGGTTCGGGGTGGGTAGATAATAACGCCTTGGTGATGAATGAATTTCATGCGCTTATTGTAGATGCTCGTTCGATTGCAATTCAAGGGTCTGATGCTTCACAGTCAGAAGAAACGCGACAGGTGCTATCCGATCGTGTTGATGATATGATTGAAGAGAGCGTTGCCACTCTCAATAGCACATACCTAGGAAAATCCATCTTTTCAGGCACTGATACGCAAAACATGGAACCTTTTGAATATGATGGAAGCAACATCACTTATACAGGAAATGAAGGTAAAATGAATCGCCGGATCTCCGAGGGGCTTGATGTTGAGATAAATATTACGGGCTCAGATATCGAAAGCACTGGCGTGTTTACCAGTCTTGTTGCCCTGCGTGATGCATTGGCTGTGAACGATGATGCAGGTGTTGCTGATCTGCTCCAAGACCTACAGGATGCATCTGATAAGGTATTGAGCCTGGATGCGCAGAATGGTCTCGTAAAAGGCCACATGCAGATGACGTCAGCCAGACTGGAAACTTCCAAGGTCAACATTCAATCTTTCCTATCCGAAACTGAGGATGCAGACTTGGCCGAAGTCATCATGGAATACAATGGTGCTGAAATGGCCTACGAAGCTGCATTACAGGTCACATCAAAAGCTTTACAACTGAATATAATGGACTTTCTTAGATGAACACTTCAGCACAACACTCAAATGTTGAGGAATCGGGTGAGAATAGAGAATTCGATGGGCTTCAAGTAATTGATCTCAAACATATCGATCTCATCAATGGCCTACCTGGTTTTGAACACCTCCACGCATTTGTTCTAGCAGAACTAGAAGGATATGCACCCTTCTGTGCATTCCAGTCTGTTGATGAACCAGATATTTCTATGCTCATGATTGATGCAAAATTGCTGAAGATTTGGCAGGAAGTAGATCTGCCTCCAAGAGAACTTGAAATCCTGGGGCTAGACAATAAAACAGATTCAAAGCAATATGTTATTCTCAAAGTCGATCAAGGAACCCAGGAATTTACGGCAAATATAAAAGCGCCCATTGTTTTTAACCCGATATCTGGGGCTGCGAATCAAGTGATTTTGGATAATATCAACCTATCGGTTGAACATCCACTGACGAACGAACTTGCATAATGTGAATAAAGGACCAAGGACGGTATGCTCATATTAACAAGGAAGTCTGGGGAAAGTATTCGCATTGGGAATAACATTGTTATCTCAATCTTGGAAAGTTCTTCCAGATATCTAAAAATTGGCATTGATGCTCCCAAAGATGTGGCCGTATATCGCAATGAGATATACGAAAAGATCCAAGCCCAGAATAGAGCAGCAACTGCAACAACAGTGCAACTCGGCAACGTACTTCAAGGCCTTAAGAAGAATATAAACAAGGCTGTCAAGGAAGATTAATTTACCGATGCGCGAATTAATTATTGATAGTAATCTGATCAAAAAATTCAATCCGATGCACATGGAGAAACACGAGTTTCTGCCCATCACGATTGAGAATAACAAGCTCATCACTGCTCGTACCCCTAAAGCTGTTGAGCATCATGATTTTATCCGCAATGTGGGTCAGATAACTACTGGGTTTGATACATCATTTTATTCGATTGAATCAGAACTATTGAAACATGAACTCAAGTTGATCAAGCAGGGTATCTATCATAGAGTGCTGATCACCGAGCAACCCAATGAAGTAGCTCCGCGTGGTAACATTCTCTCTGTGATATCCAATAAGGGTGGAGTGGGTAAAACCACTGTATCCATTGAATTGGCTCACCAATTTGCCAGGATGGGGCTGAAGACACTCCTGTTTGATTTGGATCTCGGGAATGCTGATGTATCCAACAAACTCAAAATCTTTCCAGAGCATACGCTCTATGATTTTTTCAATAAACAGAAAGAATTAACTGAGCTGGTTGTCGAAACAGAATATGGGTTCCACTTCATACCAGGTGAATGTGGGGAATTCAAATTAGCCAACATGACCTGGTCTCAAAAACAAAGATTTTTTAGATATATCCAGAAGATCGCATTCGATTACGATGTAATCCTTTTTGATTTAGGAGCTGGGATTACCCGCCATGTAATTGATTTTGCTTTGATGGCTGATGATTCATGTGTGGTCACCACGCCCAATGATATTATTTCGGGGTATGCTGCTGCCAAGGCGGCTTTCATGCGCTTTGTCGAGATCAATAGCAAGGGTGAAGATTCATTGGAGGAGCACAACTACTCCCCATGGTTTATCCTAAATCAAGTTAAGAATACACGACATGGAAACTCACTGTACCACTCTTTAGAACAGACCATCAATCAGCATGTCAATCAGAATTCAATTTTCAAGATCGTCCCTGAATACTTGGGGCCTGTTATTACAGATCGTGACACTTTGATAAAGACTTATGCAAAGCGGGAAATTATTGGCTTGAAATATCCAAATTCTGAATTGGCCATGAATTACCGGAACTTGGCAAAAACCTATCTTGGATCAAATAATGAAGAAGTTGAGGGTAAGTCCAAGCGAGGCAGCGGTCTGATGCGGTTTGTTAGGATGATGGGGGGGAAGTAAGCATGAAAATTGTTCGTACAATAGAAGGTGATCTAATAAAGAAAATGTAAACCTATTCTCACGAAGAAAATATGGATATGACTAGCAAAAAAAACATCGATAACCGACAGATAAGAAATTCTGAAAATCCAAGACGCAAAGTTTACGTCACTGAACCCGCACTTCCACCACTGAGTGAATTTCTCCCATATCTTGAAGAAATATGGTCAAGTAAAAGAGTAACTAATAATGGGCAATTTCATCAGCAACTTGAGTCCGCGTTAGCTGAATATCTTGGTGTAGAATATGTATCTCTGTTTTCTAATGGAACTTTGGCGTTATTGATTGCATTGCAGGCTCAGAAGATTACTGGAGAAGTTATCACCACTCCCTATAGTTTTGTTGCTTCAACTCATGCATTAAATTGGAATGGGATTAGCCCCGTTTTTGCAGATATCGATCCTGTTACGTTGAATTTGGATCCCAAAAAAATTGAAGAAGCAATTACTCCTGAGACAACTGCAATTCTACCTGTGCATGTTTATGGAACACCATGCAATATCGATGCAATCCAATACCTAGCCGATATCTATGGGCTAAAAGTAATTTATGATGCAGCTCATGCATTTGGAGTCGAGCGCGAAGGCAAATCCATCTTGAATTTTGGTGATTTATCCGTGCTTAGCTTTCATGGAACTAAGGTCTACACTACGTTTGAAGGTGGCGCGATCATTAGTCATGATTCTGCAATGAAAAAGCGTATTGATTCTCTAAAGAATTTTGGATTTGCAGATGAAGTAACTGTTGTAGGGCCAGGAATTAATGGCAAGATGAACGAATTTCAGGCAGCTCTTGGGTTGTTACAACTTGACTATATTGATGCTTCGATCGAAAAACGGATGAAACTCTCGGCAAAATACACAGGGTTGCTGGGAAAAGTTCATGGCGTCACACTTTTGAAAAGTGATAAGAATATTCGGCACAACTATTCATATTTTCCAATTTTTTTGGATACGCTTTCCTTCCCGGGAATTCGTGATAAGGTTTATGATGTTTTAAAGCAACATGGATATTTTGGAAGAAGATATTTCTATCCTCTAATTAGTAGTTTCCCTACATATAGGGGATTACCATCAGCTTCCTCAAAAAATCTTCCTATTGCTGAGCGTATGTCAAATCAAGTTATATGTCTGCCTCTATTTGCTGATCTAGAGGAATCGGACGTTGATAATATTTGCACCATTGTGCAAAATACTTTGGTTTAACAATTGAAAATCTTGATAATGAAAACTCAGCAGGTACACTGCGTAGGATTTATCCTCCACCAAAATGATATACGACTTAGGAATAATTGCGCTATCAACAACGCTACAGAAACTTCACTTCTGATATTTAGTGGATATAAGCCACTCGGGAGAACTGTTGAAATTTCATTAAATTGCGATGGGAATTGGTTGATTGACGCTCTTTCCCGAAGTTTGAGTTAATTTGGATTAATGGATAGTCAAATTAATCGAACATTTATGGAAAATATTGAGCACCAAGTGACGAGAGGAAAAAGAAATGAAAATTCACAATGAAGATGTGATTTTAAAAGATAGTTTTATATGTCATCGAGTATACGAACTCGATTTTATTGAAAAATTCGATAATATGATTGGTGTTCTCAATCATCCCCTGTCACGATCAGAGAATATCAGTAAATCTCTCTTATTGCGATATTCACAGTATGTAACTTGATATTACGATTATGAAGAATAAGTGGACTAAAAATAGCTGGACTAAATTCCACATTGGTCAGCAACCAGAATGGCCTGATACAGACTATCACCATTCAATATTGGAAAAACTAGAGCATCTTCCTGCTTTAGTATTTTCCGGTGAAACTAGAAACCTTAAAAGTGAATTATCTAGCGTTAATAAAGGTGAGAGCTTCATTTTACAAATGGGTAATTGCTCTGAAAGCTTTAGTGATTGCAACGGTCCTAATATTCACAATTTTATTCGGATTATGATGCAGATGGCAATGGCCATTGAATATCACTCTAAGAAAAGAATAATCAAAATTGGTCGAATAGCAGGTCAATACGCAAAGCCAAGATCCTCCAATTACGAAAAAGTAAATGGTCAAAATATCCCCACCTATAGAGGTGATATTGTGAATAGCTCTGAACCTACAATAGAGAAGAGACAACCCGACTCTGGACGGCTTATGGAGGGATACTTTAGATCTGCCGCAACTTTAAACCTTTTGAGAGCCTTTACACAAGGTGGCTATAGTGAGATCAGTAATCTCGCAGATTGGAAGAATCACTTCTTTTATAAAGAAATTTCAGATATTAAGTATTACAAAAATTTAGAAGAAAAATTATCAAAGTCATTCCTCAACGATCAACTTATTAATCATGCTGACTTTCAGAGTCAAATGATTTACACCTCACATGAAGGCTTATTACTTGACTATGAGGAGGCTTTTAATCGTGTGGATACCACAACAGGGGGGCATTATAGTACCAGTGCTCATTCACTCTGGATAGGTGATCGAACGAGACAGCTGGATGGAGCTCATGTAGAGTTTATGAGGGGGATTGGTAATCCAATCGGTATTAAAATTGGACCTGATCATAAGGTATCTCAAATTGTGCAAATAATAGAGAGATTGAATCCTGGGAATGAAAGTGGCAAGATTTTGCTGATCAATAGGTTGGGTAATAAAAACATTGACAACCTTTTGGGCCCCTTGATTAAAGCTGTTAAGAAAAATCAGTTAGATGTAATCTGGTGTTGTGACCCAATGCATGGCAATACATTCAGTCATTCCGGATATAAAGTGCGTGCTTTTGATGATATTATAGAGGAAATGAAAATATTTGTTAAGATCTGTGTCAGTGAAGGCGTCGTTCCAGGGGGAATCCATTTAGAAATTACTGGAGACTATGTAAGTGAATGCATCGGGGGTGTAAATGGATTATCGTTAGATGATTTAGGTAATAATTATACAACAAAGGTCGATCCAAGACTCAATGCGGCACAGGCTCTAGAAGCGGCATTTATTGTTGGTGAATCATTGTAAATTAAGGCAATCATGGATATGATACCTCAGATTAAAAATAAGATTAAGGTCGCATTCCTTGGGGGAGCGATGAATTCAGCAGTGGGTAATGCTCATTATTCAGCCTTACTGATGGATAATATCTATGAACTGGTTTCTGGCTGTTTTAGCCTGAACAATGATAATAATCACGAAACTGCTGATAAATATGGGGTTTCTCCTGGCAGGGTTTATCCGAATCTTGATGAGTTGATCTCAGGAGAAAAAGATCTCATAGATGCAATAGTTATTCTCACACCTACAGATCAGCATTTTGCTCAGGTGATACAATGTATTGAACAAAATATTCCTGTAATTTGTGAAAAAGCCCTGGGCACAAATTCTGAGGAAGTCACCCAGATAAAAAGTGCTCTGGAACGAAACAATGGATTTCTATCTGTGATATATAACTATCTGGGATATCCCATGATTAAGGAAATTCGCCGACTCATCTCAAAAAAAGTGCTGGGTAAGATCAATTTTATTCAGATAGAAATGCCTCAGGAAGGGTTCATTCGAATCAATCATGATGGTACTCCTATCGTTCCTCAGGAATGGCGCTTGAAAGATTATGAAGTACCGACAGTTTCCCTCGATTTGGGGGTGCACCTCCACATGTTCATTAAATACCTTACAGGAGAGACTCCAACTGCTACTGTATCAAAAAGTAGCTCTTATGGCAACTTTTCCTCAGTTATTGACAATGTGAATTGCCTGATAGAGTATACAAATAATGTTTCCTGTAATATGTGGTTCAGTAAGATTGCAATCGGTAACAGGAACGGGTTGAAGCTAAGGATTTACGGTGAAAAAGGTTCTGTTGAGTGGGTGCAGGAATCGCCAGAAATTATTCATCTCTCAGACTCGAAGGGACGCAGATGTCTCATTGACCGAGGAAACGAAGACGTAGAAATTAGCAATCACCCGCGATACTCAAGATTTAAAGTAGGCCATCCTGCAGGCTTCCTAGAGGCTTTCGCTAATTATTATCAGGACATTGCTATTACCCTCCAGCATTACAAGACACATCGAGAAATTAAATTCGATGAGTGCTATGGAATAGATGAAGCGTATGAGGGATTGCGTTTGCTAGAAGCTATTCAAAAATCCAGCATATCAAGATCATGGGAAAAGGTTTAGGGGACTCCAAAATTAATAAGCAGATGAAAATATTATTATTGGACACAAGTTTTTCAGCAAAGCCAATCTACGATGCTCTGGTTAATATGGGTGGAGAGGTATTTGTCCTTGGAGGGAACCCAAAAGACTTTCTAGCAAAAACAGTAACAAATTACATCAATGTTGATTATTCAAAAATAGATCAAGTACGGACCGAAATTCAGCAGTATGGGATAAACTATATAGTTCCAGGAGGCAATGACCTTTCATATAAAGTATGTTCGGAGCTAAACACTGATTCGCAGTATGCGAATATAGATACAGTTGAAAACTATGAGATCATCAACGATAAATCAAAGTTTAGAAATTTTGCGACCCGACACAAATTGCAGGTTCCTGCGATTATTGAACGGGATGATATTTCTAATCATCTCCCTGTAATATTCAAACCAGTTGATGCCTACAGTGGTCATGGAATGACGGTTTTGGATTCCTGTGGTAAGAACGAAGTACAGGCTGCAATGGAGATTGCTTCGCAATCCTCAAAGTCAGGGAAATATATCATAGAGGAGTTTGTGAGTGGTCAACTTTACAGTCACTCAGCATTTATATCCAATGGTGAAATCGATATTGATTTTATTGTTAAAGAATATTGTTTTGTAAATAGTTATGCTGTTGATACCAGTCATGTTGTATATGATTTTGATCAGACCCTCTTGGAAAGAATTCGTCAGGATATCACCAAAATGGTCAAAGCGCTCAATCTGGTTGATGGGCTGATGCACACACAATTTATCCAAAGGGGTGATACCTTTTGGCTGATTGAAATAACCCGGCGTTGTCCAGGGGATCTATATAGTAAATTGATCGAACTAAGTACGGGTTTTCCGTATGCTGAGTTTTATGCCAGACCATTCATCGCAGAACCGAGTTGTGCCTTTGAGCAATCTTTGAATACCACCCACATCGTGAGGCATACTGCTACCTTGAGAGAAGGGGGCGTATTCAATGCACTTAATTTTCAGAATTCAGCAAACGTAGTAAAATATGTACCACTAGCTTTAGCAGGAGATAAAATCCAACCTGCCCCACAGGGGAGAGTGGGCATTATCTTCACACATTCCAAATCGGAATCTGAGATGAACCATTTAGTGGATTGTATTAAAAATGGACAATTGTATACTGTCAACTAATTGGGGTGGAGTGAAATTGATGAGTGGACTACGATCGCATACGTGAAATGGGGAAGAATATGAAAATAGCTATTGTGAATGTTCATTGGAACAACCGAGGTGATGAGGCTGCATTATTTGCTGTTTTACAAGGCGTACGAAAACTTCATCCAGATGCAGAAATCACCATTATCCTTAAAGATTCAAAGGCGATTGTTCAATTTCCTGAGGTGGAAGGTTTACAGTATTCCCCAGGACAATTTAAGGCTCGTATTTGGGATATTTGGCTAAGTGCTATTTCCAGGGGTACATTGGGAATCAACAAAACCCTGAAGCAAACGGTTAAAACTCTGAAGGAAGTGGATTTAATTATTTATGGTCCAGGTGGCTCTGTAATTAATGATCGGTTTTTTTGGAGGAAGCAAATGGAGTATTTGCTGCCATTCATCTGCGCAAAGCTTTTTCGGATCCCCCTTTTTGTCGCCGCACCTTCAATGGGACCATTTGACTCCGATAAACCCAACCGCATTCGTAAATGGCTGCTGAAGACCCCTCAAGTTATGTGTGTACGCGAAGAAATATCCAGACAGTATCTATCTGAGATTGGTGTTCGCGAAAATGTACATGTAACCATAGATTCGGCATTCATGGATGAAGTAAATCTCGCAGAGAACGAAAAAAAACTGAACAAAGAAAAAGACCTGAGTGAATTTTTAGCTACAAACGAAAAAGTTATAGGAATTACTATTACTGATTTCAAATGGCATGTCAAATATAGTAAAGATATTCAGCTTCTTGATCGGATAGAGAATTCATTTTTAAAGTATATCTCAAAACTGGAGAGCCAGGGATATGGAATTGTGCTTATCCCTCAGCTTTTTGGTAATCAGAATGATGCGAATTATTTGAAAAAGTATTGTTCAGATCGTACGCTAATAATGTCAGATGTGGAGGATGCTCATTTTCAGCAATTTGTAATATCTAAATTGTACGCAGTGATTGGAATGCGCTATCACTCAAATGTCTTCGCGGCCAAAATGGGCACACCGTTCTTATCGGTGATTTATGAAGAAAAAATGGAAGGCTTCCTTGATTTGGCTGAACTCAATGAATACTCTATTCCTCTTCAAGAGATCTCATCAGAGGCTCTTGAAGAGAAGTTTGATCTAGTTGTTTCTAACCATGCAGAGATTAAAAATAAACTCGAAGTCAAGGGAGAGGTGTGGAAGCACCAGGCCAAAAAGACGATTGAATATTTAAGCAAAGTTAATGTTACTGTGGATATAGAAAAATGACAAAATATTTCTCTAGGGTGTTTATACAAAAGTTAAACCATCATTCATACAATTTAAAATATAATTTAGTCTGTCTTCGTTATTTAATATTCAATTCTATTTTTGATACCTACCGGTACGCTCGATTCTCATCCTCCTTTCGTACAAAGAGATCCCAAGGTAATCAACGAGCTTGGTTGTCTTTATATTATCATAAAATAGAAAAGGGCCTTGCCTTGCCACACCCAAGGTTTGGGTTTGGCGCAGACTGGATTGTACCTGCATTTCTCCCATTGCTTGAAGAATACTCCAAGCAACACGGCTGTGATACGATAGTTGAAAGCTCGCAAGCGGCCCTAAGAGCATATTTGGAATATAATTCGAACGATAGCTCAAGTGCTCAAACTAAAATTACCATCGAAGCGATTATGAGTACTTTTGATAAACTCGGAGTGCCAAGTCAATCAGTTGGTGGCGGGATTAAGCCGTTTATCTCTGATTCGCTCAAAGAAGAATGGAATATGGACTTTGCTAGATTTGCATATGCTCGACATAGTATTCGGAGTTTTTCTGAAGAGATTGTCGATAAGTTATTAATTGAAAGAGCGGTGGAAATAGCACAGCAATCCCCATCTGTATGCAATCGTCAGCCATGGTTAGTACATGCTTTAACAAATGAGGCTAAAATCCGTGAAGCGTTACAATATCAGAATGGAAACATCGGCTTTGGTGAATCAATCAAGTGCCTCTTATTGATTACCGGTGATAATTCAGCTATGCTTTGGCATTATGAGCGCAACGAGATATGGGTAGATGGTGGTTTATTCTCTATGACTTTAGGATATGCCTTCCAATCGTTAGGTCTGGGAACATGTATGCTAAATTTGTCTTTACCATATAATAAGGAAAAAATACTGGCTGCACTGTATAAGCTTCCACTAAATGAGCGACCAATAATGATGATGGCCGTTGGACATCTTCCGGAGAGATTAAATGTTGCATACTCACAGCGACACCCGCTAAGCTCAGTTTTAGTGTGGGATGATTAGTGGCGCACTTTTGAATAATACGAATTATTTGAGTGGTAATTAAATGGAAAACAAAAATATTCTTGAGCGAAATAAACTTGTGTATTCATACATGAAGTCGAAGATTGATTTTAAATCTTCTGATTTAGTGATTAGAGCAAGCAATATTAACTTAATCAGAAAAATCGGTCAATTTGCATGGCGAAATCATCCGGGTTGTTTTTTTGATGCTGAAATTGAAAATCTATTAATGCAATATGGTCGAGAATTAGAACACTATGTAGATGCTGAAAGAATAACACGGGAAATTGACCGGCATTTTCAATGTAGTACCGATAATAGTACCCTTCATATTGCTACTGAAATAGCAAATGTCGGTGGTCATACAAGAATAATTAACCAAATTATAAAAAGATCAAAAGAAAAGAATCAAGGTTTTATTCTAACATATCGAGAAATTGAGAGTGTGCCGATATGGTTCAAAGAAGGTGTTGAAGTATATGTGAAAATTTTTTCGATTAGTAGCTACAAATCGCCTTTAGAAAAGGCATTTGCTTTGAGACTTATCGCAAATCGATTTAAGAGAGTGATTCTATACCACCATCCTTTTGATGTGATTCCTTCTCTGGCTTTTGCCAAAAATAATATGGTTCCTGTCGCCATTGAGAATCATGCCCATTCATGGTTTTGGTTTGGCAAATCAATAGCAGATATGGTATTCTGTCATACAGAGTACCATACTGAGTTTACTAAGGTGTATCGGAAAATCGATAACTGTTTCCATCTGTCCTTTACACAAACTGATACTATAGAAAATCTTTCGGAAGTCGATTCAAAAAAACAGGCTAGGGAGCATTTCAATATTGATTCAGCCAAAACGATTATATTAACGGTTGCCACAAGAGAGAAATTCATACCAAATTCACAATTTAATTATTTTGAGATACTTCAAAAGATACTTCAAAAGAACAAAAACGTTGTATCTATCGTTGTGGGGTTATCAGAAGATGACGTACTTGTTCAGCATGTAAAAAAATCTGAAAGATTGTTATTATACCCTCCAACTCCTGATCTTACTCATTTCTATTTAGCATCAGATATTTGTCTCGAATCCATGCCGCAACCCTCACTTGGAGTACAATATGAGGCCCCCATTATAGGGCTGAGCTGTCCCTTCCCAAAATTCGGGAAGTCTAAAGTAATTAGAAGTCAGGGTTTCGACCGATTTAAGCTTTATTGGGAATATTTTGAGAAAGAGATGACTGAAAATGAGTTTTATGATAAACTCGAATTATTTATTAATAATAGAAAACTATGCTTAGACGTAGCTAGGGAAATCCGTTTATGGTATTTATCAACTAAATCTGACGAGATATTGTATAATAATTTGTCAGATATGTATAGACTAATTGATAAGATATCCCATACACCCACGCAATTAGAGAAAACTATATTCTATGAAGATGAGCAAAATATTGAGATTGCTGAAAGAAGTGAACTACAGAATTGGTCAGAAGTATTAGAATATTGGAAAGCCGAATTGCGAAACAATAAATTAACCCAATTCATGAAAAAAGAAAAGAAGTTACAAAATGGAGACAGGGGAAAAGTACAGGAAAATTGGGAAGAGAGCCCCTTTTTAGAATCGAAAAAAAATCTTGGGAAGCAAAAGATGCAAGAATCAGATTCAAATGCCAATGTGAAGACAATCGCATTTTATTTACCACAATTCCATCCAATTCCTGAAAATGATAAATGGTGGGGGACAGGTTTTACTGAATGGACAAATGTTACAAAAGCTAAACCACTATTCAAAGATCACTATCAGCCCCAATTACCCTCAGACCTGGGGTTTACTGATCTAAGATTATCAGAAACCAGGGTTGCGCAGGCGAAACTTGCTCAAGAATATGGTATTAACGGCTTTTGTTATTGGCACTACTGGTTTAATGGACGGAAGTTGCTCGAGCGACCATTTGAAGAAGTTCTAGAAAGTGGTGAGCCAAATTTTCCATTCTGCTTAGCATGGGCATATGAAAATTGGACACGCAGATGGGATGGACATGATCAAGATATTCTTATGGGACAGCCTGAAAGAAGTGAGGGTGATGACATCAATCATTTCCAGTCTCTATTGCCGGCGTTTAAAGATCCACGATACATTAAAATTAATGACAAGCCATTGTTTCTATTCTACCGACCAGATATCATTCCGCATATACAGGAAACACTCAAACTTTGGGAACATCTAGCCAAGGAAGCAGGGTTGGGTGGAATATATTTTATGGCAATTGATTTAGCATACAGCCATAAACCATTCGATTGGACCTCTGTAGGATTTGATGCAGAGCTAGCATTTCAACCTAGTTTCCCAAATATCTATCACGCCGCAAACCAACAGAGGAGTAAAAACGACAAATTGAGAAAAAAACTTGATCGGCATGTTGATGTTGCCGGGGGGGGGGTAATATTTGATTATAAGACAGCATGGCCATTTCTCGCTGGTGCCGCCGAAAAGAGTGGTGCAAAATATTGCTGTGTAACACCCGCATGGGATAATTCAGCAAGAAAGGGAACGAATGCGTGTATACTCCATGACTCAACTCCCCAAGAGTATGGTAAGTGGTTACGTAGGGAAGTCATGAGAATACGCTCATATCCACAAGATGAGCGTGTAGTTTTTGTAAATGCCTGGAATGAGTGGGCTGAGGGCAATCATTTAGAGCCTGACCAAAAATTTGGCCGACAATACCTTGAAACTACACGAATAATTTTAGCGCATGCCCAAAAGCCCTTAGCCACCATTGTAATACTGACTTTTAATGCACTCAAATACACAAAGAAGACCGTTGAATCAGTTCTGAGAAATACAATATACCCGTATGAAATAATATTTGTGGATAATAATTCTACAGACGGTACTCCGGACTATTTAAAGCGAGTGATAAACGATTATCCAATATTTAAACTGATTCAAAATTCAGAAAACAAAGGCTTTGCAGCTGGGAATAATCAGGGTGTGGAAATCGCGTCTGGAAAATATATCCTATTGCTCAATAATGATGTTCTTGTTGCTGATGGATGGTTGACAAATCTGGTGAGTGCCATTGACCTAGATGATC
>Ga0307989_1000154_pt1 | contig 49987 bp, 83 predicted proteins | sample EllFjometagen185_FD_203164 | JGI IMG/M metagenome (GOLD analysis project Ga0307989, IMG submission 203164) | Marine microbial communities from Ellis Fjord, Antarctic Ocean - #185 | ecosystem: Environmental > Aquatic > Marine > Unclassified | place: Southern Ocean | collected 2014-10-08 | reverse complement strand
GTATCGAGGATTTCTCGGTAGTTGGTAGATTCTCGATTCGCGAATAGGTATATTCCGTATTCCGATATGCGATATGTTACAAAGTAGGGGTTGTTTTGGTTATTATTTGTAATGGAATAAGGGTTGATAAAGCTACTCTGATAGCTATTCTTTATTGATTTGGGTAAATATCGTTACTATGGTATCTACTGGGGTAAATTTAGTTTTGTAGGGGTTAAATTGGTTTATCGGGTAATTAATCGAGTAATTCAATGTTATGTGTTAAACATTTACTATCTTTGGGTTTAAAACAAATAGATATGCTAGTACAGTTTTTGGTTAGTGATTTTGATGATGATGATACAATTATTGAGTGGAGGGATTTATATATTGATGAGAGTAAGATTATTGGGTTTTATTTGCCTGATAGTGATGATGTAATAGAATCTAGTATAAACATTTTACTTGCGGAGAGTACATTTACGTTAAAGCAGGAAAAGCATTTACTAGACTATTTAGATAAAAGATTTGTAAATAAGATTTAGAATTTGTATATTGCTTAATTATTTCGTAATTTTACATAAATTTATAATATAGCAAAGAGAATTAAGATTGTAGGAAACTCATTACAAGTACAAGATACAATTACCTCTAAAATAGAAGTTGATGAAGTATCAGCATATATGTATTTCGATAATAAATTGCTGAATGATGGGGTTATTAAAACCTTCAGAATAATTTATTTTTTTCATGTTTAGTTTTAGGTTTCCTTGCGATTATTAATTTAGTTGCAAGGTTTTTAATTTATAAGTTGTACATTTGGTATATAAATAAGTATTATGGATGAAAAGATATTAGAAATAGTTATAGATAGTGTAGATACTTGTACGGATAATGATGGTAAGGTTATATTTTCAAGTTCATATATTTATATAAATGGTGAGCTAGTTGATTCAGACGGAAACCATATTGAAGCAGTATTAAGACATTTAGGGTATGATGCCAAAGTTTATTACGAATAGTTATGGAAGAAGAATTAGAAGAAAATATTTTAGAGCGATTAGTTTTAGTTCAATCAAATATTAAGAATAATACTTTTAGTTTTGATACTGATGGCAGTTTTAAGCTAAGATTAGAGTTGCTGAATAATGAAATAGAACAATTAAAGTGTAAAATAAAAGACGACTATGAGTAGTTTTAGAACAAGAAAGAGTAGCGATATAAAGGTAAGATTAAGTGCTTTGAAAAATGCTGATGATTTTGCTAAAAAAACATTTATAGCACTTAGGAAAGATGATTCAACTTGGCATAGATTTTTACGTTTCTTTAGAATAATCGCACCGCAAAGTTTATAAATTTGGTATTCTTGCCAAAATATCGTATATTAGTAGTGTGTTTAAGTTTAGCGACTTAATTCAATGAGGTTCTACATTCCTGCACACTATTTCTAATAATGTAGATAAAAAATGTTAAATTATGCAAGAAATATTTAAGGACATTCCAGGTTATGAAGGACTTTACCAAGTTAGTAACTTTGGTAATGTAAAAGGATTAAAACGAAGTGTAAAAAGAGGTAATTTTGATTTAAAGATAAAAGAAACACTACTTAAAAATAGAAATGATAAAGATGGTTATCAGATAGTTAATTTAAGTATTGAAAACTCAAAGAAAACATTTAGAGTGCATAGATTAGTTATGTTTGTGTTTAAAGGATTTAGCTTATCTTATAAATCACAATTAGACACCTCATTAGTAATAGACCACATCGACAATGATAAGAAGAATAATCATTTAGATAATTTGCAAGTTATTAGCCAAAGAGAAAATACTACTAAGGATAAAATTAACGGTACTTCAAAATATGTTGGGGTTACTTGGAATAAGAAAGATAAAAGGTGGAAATCTTGCATAAGAATAAATGGTAAACAAAAATACTTAGGCTATTTTACTGATGAGTTAAAAGCAAGTGAGGCTTACCAAAAAGAATTAAAAAAACTACATTATGGAAGTTAAATTTAACGTCAGAGGTAATAAAAAGCAGTTACAAGCTATAAAGTATTGGATAGATGATGAAACTACGAGTATAGTGTATGGTGGAGCAAAAGGAGGTGGAAAATCGTATCTTTTATGCTCACTTATTTTCGGTGATGCTTTTATGTACCCAAATACTAGATATTTTATCGCACGTAAGACACTTGCTGATTTAGTAAAGCATACTACACCTTCAATTTATGAAGTTTTCGACCATTGGGGTATTACAGACCAAATGTACAGATATGATGGGAAGCATAATACTTGGCACTTGCATAATGGTAGTAAAGTATTATTTTTAGATGCAAAATATTTACCTTCTGATCCTTTATATACAAGATTTGGTTCGATGCAGATGACAAGAGGAGCAATTGAGGAAGCTGGTGAATTTGAGGAAGAATGTAGGAATAATTTATTTATTAGTTTAGGTCGTTGGAAGAATGAAGAATTTGGATTGAAAAAGAAATTATTAGAAGTTTGTAATCCTAGCCATAATTACCTTTATACAAAATATTACAAAAAAGATAAAGACGGAACTTTAGAGCCTTATAAAAAGTTTATTCAAGCGTTGCCGAAAGATAACAAAACAATGTCTGAAGAATACTACCAAGGTTTATTAGATACTTTAGATGAGTCTGGAAAACAGCGACTTATCTTCGGGAATTGGGAATTCGATAATGATCCAACTAGATTATTTGACTACGCTAAAATAACTGATTTATGGATTAACGACCATATTGTTAAAGATGGTACTAAATACTTAACAGCAGATATAGCTTATCAAGGAAGTGATATATTCGCTATTGGGATATGGAACGGATTTGTTTTAGAGAAAATAATTGCCATAGATAAAATTGATGAAACACAAGTAAGTAAAAAGATTAATGATTTAAGGCTGAAATACGGAATACCTATTCGGAATGTGATTTATGATGCTGATGGTATTAGAAAATTCGTAGTACAATCAACTAAGACTGGGTTTTTAAAGGGGGCTAAAGCATTTCGTAATAATGGAAAGGCATTTGGTAATGATAATTATAACAATCTAAAAACTCAATGCTACTTTAAGTTATCAGAAATGGTTAATAAGAATGAAATTATGATTGAGGAAAAATCATATTCTAAACAAATACTTGAAGAATTGGAGCAAATTAAGAAACAACCACTTGAAGATGATGGGAAAATAAGGTTGGAAAAAAAGTCTGTTTTGAAAGAGCGTTTAGGTCGTAGTCCTGATTTTGCAGATATGATGATGATGCGTATGCTCACTGAAGTAAAGACATTCAAAGATTTGGTTGTTAAATGGTGTTAGATTTGGTTATTTGGTTAATTATGTTTAATTTTAACCTATAAATATTTATTATGGATGATTTAGACATTATTATAGAAACTTTTGAGCAAGATGATGACGATGGTAATTGCGTTTGTAGGAATAGCTATTTGATTATCAATGGCGAGAGAGTGGATAGCGATGGCGACCATATTAAGGCTATTTTAAGGCATCTTGGGTATAATGCTAATGTTTACTATAATTAAGTTATGGAACAAGAATTAGAGGATAAAATACTCGAAAGAATGAGGTTAATTCATTCTAATATTAAAAATAATACTTTTGGGCTAGATACTGATGGTAGTTTTAAACTAAAATTAGAATCGCTAGATACTGAAATTGGGCAACTTCAAGATAAGATTTCCGAAGATATATTCTTATAAACTTTCTCTATATAAATTATTTTTTCTATAAATTATTGTTATATCATTATTTATTCTTACCTTTGTGTTTATAAATATATTTTATAGTGCCAAGAAAATTCATTCAAAGCAAACATAATAGCAACGATTTGATGATTGCCTGTAGGCAACAGAAACAACTTTCATACTTTACTGAATCTAAAGTACAAGAGGAAGTTAGTTCTGCGAATATCAAACAATGGGCTGAAAGAAAATATCAAGGAAACGATTATTTCCTAAACTTCGTTAAAAGTGTTTTCAAAACAGAAAATTTCCTTTTAATATATAAGTATTTAAGACACCCTTTACCTTCTGCGAGATTAGTTAATGATAAGATAAAAACACCTTTAGGTCGTGTATTCTTTTCTGAAGATTCATTTTTCAAGTATGAAGTTAATGGTGAATTGGTCAAAAACCCTAAATCTTTAGATGTAAGCGAGTTTGATAATCAAATGTTTAACGCTTTACTATTTAGACATAATGATATTTGCGTTGTAGATTTAAAAGATATTAATTCCCCATACAAATCAATAATTTCTATTGATAATGTTATTTCAATAGATTCTAACAATAGTGTGATTAATCGTATTGCGTATTCAGCACAAATACCACACGAAAACGAATTAAAGAAAGGTGTTTTATATATTGATGATGTTAGTTATCAATTTTATGAATACAACGAACAAGGATTAATAGAAGAAATACCAACAGTAGAAGTTCCACACGATTTAGGTAGATGTCCTGCTGATTATATAAGTTCAGAATCATTTTCTGAAAGCGATGTAATTAGAAAATCAATTTTTTCTTTCACTAGAGAAGAATTAGAAGAATACGTTTTCTTAAAAACAATGCAACGAATGGTAGAGCCTAATGGTGCTATTCCAATCGTAACCCAATTAGATACAGGTGTTGTAAATGAAAACAAAGATGGTGTTGGAGAAGATGGTGAGCCAATGTCTTTACAAACATTAAAGAATCAATCTCCTGAAGTAAAAGGTAATGTTGATTCACAAGATAGTGGTATGCAAACTGGAACAAGAGTAAAAGTTCCTTTAGTTTTAAAAGAAGATGGTAGTGTTGATATGGATGTTGTAACCAACTATCTTAATTTCTTTTATATACCAACAGAAGCTTTGACTTATCTTAATTCACGAATTAAAGAAGTTAGAGCGAGTATTATTTCTAATGTCATTGGCGACTATTCAGAGGGAAGTACTCCTGAAGGATCTAAAAGTGATTCAGAAATAAATAAAGTAACGATTGTATCAAGGCAAGATAAGTTGAGAGATTTATCAATGCAATTAAGTAGATTAAGAACGAGAAGCGATTATAATTTTTTGGCATTACAATTTGGTAAGGATAACATATCAAATGAAGCATTTTATGGTTCAGACTTTTTCTTAGATACGCAGAAGTCTATTTACGATATGATTAAGGTTTCGCCTAATCCTATTGAAACAAGAAGTTTGCTTTTGAAATCTGCTAGAAACAGAAATAGATTTAACAAAGATAATTTTACAAGAGAATACATACTTTTACATTTACTTCCTTATGCTATTAAAGAAGATTTTGATATTGCAGTAACACAGAATCAAGTTGGAGATATTACTTTCCAATACCAAACACGATTTAATTATTGGGTTGGTTTATTTGAATCTTTGTATGGTGATATTTTTAGTTTTTGGAATTTGCTTAGTGGAACAGAAAATGAGAAAGTAGTTTTAATAAATAATTTAATAATAATAATAATTAAGGACAATTATGAAAAAAGTAGTACACCTGAGAGTTTACCGAGGGACGAAGATTCTTAAAGACGAGAATAACAAAGTAGAAAATGAAAACAATAAAGTAGCATTAATTTATGATACTTTAGAATGGCACAATTATTTAAAACGATTAGTTGCCAATGGATTTTGCAAAGTTAGTGTTGAGAAAGTTTTGGAATGGGAAGGGGATAAATATATTAAATCTGATATTCCAAAAAACATAGAAGAAGAAGTTGAATTTGCACATAAAGGCGACCAAACTGTAAGATTGACACCTGAACAACAAAGAATAGCAGACCTAGAAGCGAAAATAGAACTTCTAATGAATAAAGATAAGAAACTTGTAGTAGAGGAAGATGACGATGAGTTAGCTGAATTACAATCTAAATACGAAGCTAAGTTTAACAAAAAGCCACATCACAAGATGGGCGTTAAAAAACTAAAAGAAGAATTAACGAAATAATAAAAGAATATTATGGAATTATCAGCAGAACAAATAACGGAATTAGGATTAACAGAAGAAAACACAACGAAAGTTTCAACTTTTCTTTCTGAACAAATAGCGACTTCAAAACAAGAATTTGAGGGATTAGCTAATAAAAATGCAGAAGCAATTTTAGATGGTGCTTTAAATAAAATAAGCACAGATACTAAAATAGCAAGAACACAAGGAGAAAAAGCAGGTGATTATATTCCTAGAGCGTGGGGTGAATTTAATGCTAGTAAATTATCTGAATTAGATACTTCAAAATTAGAGTACGAAACTAAGATAAAAGATTTTAAAGGTGATAAAGATTTAATTACTAAGATTACAACTTTAGAGGGCGAAAAAGATACATTACTTCAAAAGTATGCTAATTTTGATGAGTTAAAAGAAAAAGCTGAAAAGTTTGAACCTTTATTTGAGAAATATAACACGACTAAATTACAAGTAGCATTTAATGGTGTGAAACCTAATTTTCCTGATACAGTAAATAAATACGAATCAGATGCTAAATGGAGTGAATTTAAAGATGGTGTTTTAGCAAAATATGATTTAGAAATTGTTGATGGTAAACCAAAAGCAATTGACAAAGAAAACAAACATAGAATACTAGATTTATCAGATTTAGTAAGTAAAGATGAAAATATAAATACTTTATTAAAAGGTAGACAGCAAGGTGGTACTAATTCTAGTCAAGCTAATTTAGCAGATATAGAGGGTGTTCCATTTAAAGTTCCTGAAAATATTGATGCAGAGCAACGTTCACAGTTAATAAGAGAATATTTAACTAAGCAAGGTGTCAATGTTACAAATAGTGACTATGCTACAAGTTTTGCCAAACTTAATAAGGCTATATTGAATAAGAAGTAGCGAGAGAACGCTAAAATAATAATTAATTTTAAATATATAAAAGATGAGTTACATTAATGCTTCTCTGTGGAACAACATTCAAGTTTCAGACGCTACCAATGAAAAAAGGTTTTCTGAACTAGGAATTATTGACGCAGTTAAAGAATCTACTCAATTTGTAGATTTTATGCCTCCAAGTGCAAAAGCACAGTTGGCTAGTACATCGTCTTTAAGAGCAGTTGAAATACCTGTTATTAAAGACCAAACGGTTGTTGTGAATCAAACTCCAGGTTTCGATTTCATTCCAGCAAATTTAGAAGAATCAGCAAAGTATTCATTTACTGCGTATGATGTATTTAGTGGTTTTAGACATTATCCATCAACTTATGGAAACAATATGGTTGATTCAGATTTTGCTAGAGATCAAAAAATGAAAAATATTGCCTATGCAATGGGTAATACTATTGAAAGTTTATTAGCGACTGTTTTAGAAACTAGAAAAACACAAGTTTTAGCAAACACAGCACAAGTATCTGCAACAGCAGGTGATTATGCTTTTGATACTGGTACTGATAAGCTGAATATTAAATTAGCTGCCCAAAAAGATACAATGTTCTATCAACTAGAACAACTTATGGCATCTAATGAATTAGGTGGTCAATATCGTATTATTACTAATAGAGCAGGTTTAGCTATTCAAAAAGCAGAAGCTGCAAAGTATGGTGCTAATAACGATAAAAACTTACAAGCTTTAGGCTTCTTACCAATGGATAGGATGCACGAAAGTGGAAATGTAGCTGCTGGTTCAGATATTTTCAATGGTTGGTTTTTAAGAGATGGTGCAATGGGGGTTTATGAAAACTATCCTTTTGACTTTGCTAACGGAACAGAAATAGCAGGTAAAAAATGGTCTGTTTCTGATATGGAAATTCCTTTCACTAGAATGAGAGCGAATATTTACACGAATAAAGAAGCAACTAATGCAGATGCTTTGATTACTTCAGGTTCGGATTCAAATACAATTATGTCACATTTCGAGGAAATGGGTATTTGGACTAGATTTTATGTTGTTTATCCTTATAATTCGGATTTAAGCACAAGAGCAAATGATGTTGTGAAAATAACAGGTTTAACTACATAATATAAAGAAAGATGAAATATTATATAACATTAGCAGACGGAACAAGAGTTCCTGCTGAAGGCGGTGGTTTTATCGCTAGAAATGAAGATATTACAGCAGCAAAAGTACTTACGGAAGTTGATAGTGGAAAAATTTTCACACTTAAAGCTGCTGCTGGTGCTGCAATTACATTACCTGCACTTGAAAAAGGATTGGTATTTGAATTTATAGTTGGTTTGGCTTTTGCTACAACTGACTGGACTATTGTAAGTTCAACAAGTGTTATTCAAGGTGGTGCTTTAGTTGCAGGTGGATTTATTCCTGCCGCAGATGAAAATACAATTAGTTTTGTATCTACTATTGAAGAAATAGGTGATAGAGTTAGATTAGTTTGTGATGGAGTTAATTGGTATGTAGAGGGTAATGCTAAAACAACTGTTGCTTTAACTTTTACTGACGTTTAATAGATAAGTTATGATATTAGGAATAGCAGAGGATTTTTCAAGTGAAATAGTACTTGATACAGAATTAAAAGATATACCAACAAGTGGTATGTATCTAAATAGTGGCGTACACCCATCTATTACGCTTGAAAATCTTTTGCATTTCTTACCTAATTTTGATATTATACCTGAAGATTGGGATGTTTCGACTACTTATGATGTTTTTAATACTACTAGAAATAGAAAAGATTTAGTTACACATAATTCTAAAATATATCAATCAATATTAGGTGGTATTGGGAAAAGTCCTGATACTGAAACTACATATTGGTTAGAAACTAATTTAGAATCTTTGAGATTAAAGAATTTTATTAAGCAAGTTAAAGATAGAGTATATTCAGATTTGAGATTAACTAAAAGATTGGTTAATAATCAAAAGTTATACGAAGTAGGTAAAAATACAGTTCAATTACCAAATGATTATGCAGCGTGGATATTTGAGCCTAAAGGTTCAGATTACACTTCAATACGGTTAAATCAGATTTCATTTCAGAAAAAATCTACAACTCCTGTTAATTTGTATGTTATTAATCAAGGTGTTTTAATTGACACTTTAACGATAACACCAAGTAACGGAATAGTGGAATTTAAGACATTAGACTACACTTTTAAAGGAGAAGGAAAATGGATATTTGCTATTGATTCAACAGAAGTTGAAACTAACAATTATTCAATCGATCCTTTAAGATATATTGGTTTTGTGGCTTATACTGCAAATGGAACAGGTGATACTGCTGAAGATGCTGAATACTCATACAATACAACGGGTAACGGATTAGGGTTTAATATTACTGCTTTTTTAGATTCAACTACTTATATTGATAATACATTTAGTGAGTTTGCTAATTATATAAAAGCTACTTTTGAATATATGGTTTTCCAAATGTTTTTACATAATCCTAGTAATAGGAATAATGTACAACAACGTATTCAAATGAATAGTGATTTATTAATAGCTGAAGTTAAAAATGACAAAGCAGATACTATTGTAAAGAGATACAACGATGAGAGAAAAGAAACTATCAAGTTAATGAAACGTTCTTTTGACACTCAATTAGGATTTAATAAGTACGAAGTAACTAATACTACTTTTTAATGATTTATTTAAAAGAAAATCCAGTAGGTGTAGATTTGCCAATACAAAGGCTTCAAGAAGTTTTATATACTAAAATTAATGATGCGTTTACTTGCGATGTTACAGCTTATGGAAGGGCTTATGTAGATAATAAAAATGGAGTAACAAAACCCTTATCTTATATTGGTAATGGAGAATACAAAGAGTTATTAACTGATGATAGAATAAGTGGTTTACATTTTTTCTTTATCGAGGATGATACTTCGGAAGTTGTATCACGTACTTGTATGGCAGATACAGAAGTTGATATTATATTTATAATAGACGACTTAACCAAAGTTAGAGGTGATATTACACATTATGCAGACGAAGAAATAAAAGAGCAAATTAAATCTTTTGTTAAGAGTTTCTATAAAATAACAACTGTAACTAAAGGAGAAAAAGCATTAGACGGATTTGATATAAGTCAATTACAATTTATATTTCCATATTTTGTGTTTAAATTAAAAGTAATAATTAAAGAATTTTAAAAAATAAAAAGAATGAGTAATTATAGTGAATTATGCGTAGCCGATGCCGCCTTATTAGGAACAGGTGTTGGGGTTTGTGCTAAATCGTTAGGTGCTGATGTAAAGTTTTTCTTAGCTGAAAGTACTTTTACAGGTACTGCTGCACAACTAAAAACAAAAGCACATTGGGATGCTGCTATCATAGCAAAAACGGTTATTCCGTTCCCAGCAGTGCAAGAAATCGAGCCACAAGATATTGAGGCTTCGTACTTTGAATCAGCGGCAGGTTCTACCTTCCTTGTCAAAGAAGAAAAAAGAAAAACAATGTTTCAATTTATCGAAAATATTGTAGTTCATAGTGGAATGAAATCTCACGCTAATAGAAGTTGGAATATTTGGTATTACACAGAAAAAGGATATTTAAGATGTCATACAAAAGGTGTTGATTCTTATGAGGGTTTAAAAGCATCTCGTTTTTATGTAAATGCTCAAACAACTCAAAATTTCTCTGACCCTTCTCATACACCAGTTATCATAGAACAAAATGATGTAGAAGATTGGGATATGGAATATGCTGTTTTACAGCCTGATTTCGATATGAAAGATTTAGAGGGTGTTTACCAAGCTGATGTTGTTGTGAATAGTGCTGCAACTGCAACTGGTGATATTACTTTAAGTGTTACCGCTACTGTAAAAGGAACAAATGCTATTTTAACAGGATTAGTTTTAGCTGATATGGAGTTGAAAGATGAAAGTGGTGTTGTTGTAACTCTTACAAGTGTAACTGAAACTGCTTCAACGGGAGTTTATACAATTATTGCAACTGATGATGCTACCATTGGTACTATCGGATTAAAAGGTGTTATTACAATAGGAAGTGATAATTATCAATCATTACCAATCGCATTTGCAACTGCATAATGGTATTTAACGTAGGTAAAAATAGAATAGAGTTTAATAAGGGCTTCAAACCGAAGTCCTTAGCTCTATTTTTAAAAACATATTCAGGCGTTGGGAGTGACGAAGAATTAACAAAGATTTACGACAAGCTAAATGGCAACGATACTAGAGCAGATAAAAAGGTTGGAAAGGCTAAACGAAAAAGCAATAGTAAGGGAACTATTTAAAGCTTTAAAAGATGCTCAAAAGTTAGTATTAGATTTAAATAAAAGTCAGTTAAAAAATAATGAAGATAATCAACGTGGATTATTTGATAATTATGCACCAAGAACTGAAAGCTATTGGAGATTTGCTGACCCACCACAAGACCCTAGTTATAAAGTAACTAGTAATAAATATAACTTTGAATGGAGTGGTGAATTTCTTTTAGGTTTAAATTTAAGTATTAGTGGTGAGGAGGGTATTATAGGTTCAACTGGAATGAACGGAGAAAAACAAGCTTTTATTGAATCTAGCGATGCTATTGGTCTAAATGACGAAAGCCTTAAAATCTTAATACGTACAAAATTACTACCACAATTAAATAATTTTGCAAGAACAACATTAAAGATATGATTTATACAATTGAAACATTACCAATAGTTACTTTTGTGAAAATTGCAGAAACTAATGAAATTCAGCGATTATTAAAACATTATCCGAGTAACAAGCATTTAGTAAAGTTTGTTGTTTGGATTTTTAAGTTAGAAAACAAATGGAAATTATTATCGGAAGAATACACAAAGCACGATGATAATAAGAAATCTAAGAAAGTTGATGAACTTAAAAGAAAGGTAAGCAAAGAGCAAGGAAAGTACTACGCTATTATAGCCGCTTTAGAAGTACTTAAATATGGAAGTGATACTGATATGCTTAAAATCATAAACAGTTACGGATATACTATTAAAGGAGAGTATTGGAGTGGATTAGAGCAAGTATATAAACAAGTTGCCAATCTAAAAAACAAAATTGACGCACTTGAAGATGAAATAAAAGCATATTCAAATGTTGGCGAAGAAAAAGACATAAATATTTACGATGTTTTAACTAATTTATTTACAGGTTTAGATATGCCATTTAAAGCAAATGAATTAACTACAATAGAATACATATTTTACAGAAAACAATTGATTAAGAAAATTAAAGCTAATAATAAAAAATAGATATGGCTTCAGAAGATGGTAAAATAAGGAAAGTCGATTTAGTTGAAAAAGGTGCTGAATCTGGATATACAGACTTAGAAAAAAGAGCTAAAGAAGCACTGAAGGGTATCGCTAAAGCATTAGATGACTTATCAAAAGCTGAAAAAAGAGCAGGTATTACAAAAAATGAATTAACTAAACTAGAAAAAGAAAGAATTGCAGAAATAAAAAAAGCTGAAGCAGCATCTATAAAATTAACAAAAGCAACGGAATCTGCAAGAAAAGCTAGATTAAAAGAAGCTGATGCTATTGATAAAAATAAAAAAGCATTAGACAAGCAAAGAGTTTCCTCTAAAAAAGCTACTGATGCAACAAAATCACAAGAAAAAGCCAGTAAAGGATTAACAGCTACTTTTAAAAATCTATTACGTTCAATGGTTGCTTTCATTGGTGTTAGAATGTTTATACAAACAGTAAAAGATACTTTTGAACTAGTTAAAACTTTAGATTCTTTAAGATTTGCTATGTCTGCAATTATAAAAGATACTATTGAATTAGGTCAAACACAAGATTGGTTAAAAAAGATAACTAACGATTATGGTGCTGAATTAGTAAATACTACTGAAAGATATATAAAATTTAGGGCTGCTGCAATACAATCTAATTTATCAGCAAAAGATACACAAGAAATATTTGGAACGATGACTAAAGCAGCGGGTGTTTTAGGATTAAAAACTGATGAACTTCGTGGTATTTACCTTGCATTAGAACAAATGTTATCTAAAGGAAAGGTAACAACAGAGGAATTAAGACGACAATTAGGGGAAAGATTGCCAGGCGCTATGGGTATTATGGCAGATGCTTTAGGTGTTACAATACCTAAATTAGATGAAATGCTTAAAAAAGGTGAAGTTTTATCTGCTGAAACATTACCTAAATTTGCAAAACAAGTTGAAATTGCTTTTGGTTTAGAATCTATTAAAAGAGTTGATACATTAGCTGCTGCAACTTCAAGGCTTAAAAATTCTTGGACTATTTTAGTTTCAGAATTTACAAATGGAAATAAAATATCTAAAAAATTAAGTGCTGCTATTAATTTTATGGCAGAAAATTTAGGTGATTTAATTTCATTTGCTTATAAATCTATTAAAGCATTTGTAATATATAAATCATTAATGCTTGGTTACTCTGCTGTATTACAAGTATTAAAAGCTAGAACTGCTGCATTAATAGCAATTGAAACTATTAGAACAAAAGGTTTAAAACTTGCAGTTATAGAAATGTGGAAACTTAATGTTGCTACTGCCGCTAATCCTATTGGTGCTTTAGTGGCTGTTTTAATTGCTGCTGTTGCTATACTTTATTCATTTGTTAGTGGAATTGATTTTGCTGCTGATTCACAAGAATTATTAACTGCTGCTATTGAAAAAACAACAAAAGCACAAGAAAAATTAAATAACACAATATTAAGTAATAGAGAAGCACAACTAAAAGCGATAGATGATTATTATGATAGATTAATTGCGGGTTCAATAAATGAAAATAAAATAGATGAACTAAAGAAAACACAATCTGCTACTAAATTAGTTATACTAAAAGCAGAATTAGAAAGTGTTAAAACAAATATAGAAGCTTATAACAATTCTTTAAAAAGTTTCACAAAAGGTACTGCTGCTTATGAAACAAGAAATACAGTTATAAAAATACAATCTAAAAGATATTTAGAATTATTAGATTTAATAAATAAATTAGAGAATGCAGATTTAGGGTTAAGTGATGCAACCAAAGGTACTGTTGCTTGGTATAGAAAACAAATAACAGCTACAAAAGCACTAATTGAATTAGAAAAAGATAGAGGTAAAATAATTCCAATACAAAAAGAAGTAAATAAGTTACAAAAAGAATTAAACGCATTACTTGGTATTGAAAAGAAAGGTAGAGGTGGTTTAAATAAAGATAAGGTAAACACTTCAGGATTTGATTTGGCTATAATCGAGCTAGAAGAAAAAATGAGAATTGAAAAAGAAATTTCCGATAATAAAGATAGGGAAATGGATGATAGATTAACAGCATCTAAAAACTTTTACAAATGGGATTTAGAATTATTAAAATTAAATTACGATAAGCAAATAGCATTAGCAGAGGGTAATGCTGATAAAATTATATTAATAAATCAAAAGTATAAATTTGCTAAAACAGGCTCAAAAGAAGATGAAGTTTCTGATAAAGAATCTAAAGCATTAGAATTTAAAAATAAAGAATTAATAACTTTAGAGGACGAAAAGAATACTGAATTAATTAGGTTAAGAACAGAGTATAAAGATAATGCTGAAAAACTAAAAGAGGAAGAAGAAAAATTAAATTTAGATATTAATAAAAGAATTATACAATCTGAAATTGATTATGCGAAAAAAAAGATTTTAATTTGGGAAGATTTAGGTCTGCCAATTGGAGAGCTTAAATCAAAAATATTACAATTAGAGGCAGCTTTAGCTGGATTAGGAGATACAGACGGTATTGATAAGCAAAAGGAGTCATTTCAAGAAATACTTGAAGCTGCATCTCAATTTAACGATGCTTTAGGTGGTTTGTTTGATGCGATAAGTGCTAGAAAAATAGAAAATATTGATGCTGAAATAGTAGCAGAAGAAGCTAAATATGATAAGTTACTACAATTAGCTAGTGATGATGCAGCACAAACAGAATCTATACAACGGGAAAAAGATGCTGCTTTAGTTAAATTAGAAAAGAAACGTTTAAAAGAAGTCCAAAAAGCAGCTAAACAGAAAAAAGCAAACGCTTTAATAGATATAGCTATTAATACAGCAGTTGCAATTTCTAATGCTCCTAAAGAAAGTTTGATATTTGGTTTAGCGGCAGTACCAGTATTAGTTGCTCTTGGTGCTTTACAGGCAGCAGCAGTATTAGCACAACCAATACCGCAATTTGCAGAAGGTGGTGATATGATGCACGATGGTAAAGCCTTAATTAATGATGGTGGAAATAGAGAATACGTTGAGAGAAATGGCGTTATTTTATCTTCTCCAATTAAAAATGCAGTTGTAGATTTACAAAAAGGTGATACAATTCACAAAGATTACAATTCTTTAATGAACGCTTCAATAATGACCTCTTTAGCAAATGACAATAAAAATTTAGATAGTAGCAGATTAAAACTTATCTTTGATGATAATTATGCAAATTTAGAAAATGTGATAGGTAAATCTTTGAGTAAAGCAAAATTCAATAATAATATAAGTCTAAACGGTTTTGACAAAAATCAAGAATTATATAGACAAGAACAATCAAGATGGTCGTAAATGAGTAATATATCAAACGCATATAGTGATACTATCAGATTTAGGCTAACTGCTACTAATGTTGATTCTTTAGTACTTCTTAGTGAGCCTATTGGTTGGTCAGATGACGATTTAGAATTAGACCGACATAAAGATTATCATGGTATTTTTATAAGTTTTACAAATAATTTAGAATTTATAAACGAATCTAAAGATTATATTGAACGTGCTTACGAAAGAGGTGGAATTAATGCTAAACTAGTTTTAACCAAAGAAATACTAATTGAAGATGGCGATGATTTAATATTCAAAACACGATATACTGCTATTGCTGATTTCAGCACAATGGTTAAAATGCAAAATAAAGTTACCATTAAATTTAATTCTAACGATTTAGCTGAATTATTAAAATCTCACGAAAGCGATGACTTTGAAATAGAAACAGCAGAAGATATTGATGGTAATGAGTTAATTCCTTTAGTTTTAGACACAACAGAAATAAAAGGTAGAAGTATTATTCAAAGTGGTGAAAGTATTTTAGATCCATTATATACTCCTAATATTTTCGTTTATGGAGGATGGTATAATTTTAATTTTTATTATGCAGGTACAAAAGGAACGGTAGAAACTGATATAGTTTCAAGAGGTGCTGAAAGACATTCAAGCGTTGATAGTAAGATAGTTGGAGATGAGGACACAAAAGCATCTAATATGTTTTATGTTGACCAAACAGCAGTTTACGATTCAGCTTTAGATGGTTTAAATGTGGGTGTACAGTATGATTTAGAATGGGAGCTTTCAGGAGATGCTAATATAGATTTTGAAAGATATAAATGGAATGGTAGTGCTTGGATATTACAAGGAACACATCCATTAGGAAGATATACAAGTATTGATAGTTTTTCTAGTTTTCAGTTAAAAGATTTTACTAGTACTTTTTTAGATGTAGGATTTGACGAAGGTATTATGTTAGTTTTAAATCCTATTACAGACACTATGTTTAGATTTCATAAACACACTCTAATAGTTAGCGAAAAAACACAATACGATAGTTCACCAAATTTAGACTGTATTTTTAACCACGATTTAAATAGTAGATTACTTTATATTATTAGTGGGCGAAATAACGCTTACTATTCTAAATACTTTGGCAGAACAGATTTATTAAATGCTAATGGCTCTCAAATGTACGCAGAAGATGGCGAAGGTGGTTTAATAGGTGTTATGTCAGGTTTATGGGCGAGAGCATTTGATAAAAGTTCAGAGAAATATAAATCACTTACAATAGCTTGGAAAGATTTAAACAATTCTAATCACGCTGTTTTTAATACTGGTATTGGAATTGAAACGGTAGGTTTACAAGAAAGAGTAAGAGAGGAAGATTTGAAATATTTTTATCAAAATGAGGTTGCTGTTAGGTTACCAAATCAAATTAAAAACGTAAAAAGAACGGTAGATAAAGATTTATTCTTTAGTGGAATGACTTTTGGTTACGATAAAGCAGGTGATTACGAAGATAGTATGGGGTTAGATGAGCCGAATACAAAAACCGATTATATTACACCGATAAGAAAATCGACCAAAAAATATAAAAAAACATCAAAAGTACGTACTGATGAATACGGTATGGAATTAGCACGTAGAAAACCACAATTAACTTATCCTGATGAAGATACTCGTTATGATGAAGGTAAGTGGTTTTTAGATTTAAAACGTACTGATGGTTTAGGTTACGAACAACGAGAAGGAGTTTCTACACCACCTGATGCAGAATGGGATAGATTACAAGCATTACCAACAGGAATACATTCTCCTGAAACTTATAGAAGTATGCACTTTACACCTTTAAGAATGTTATTAAGACACGCTTGGGTTTTTAGAAGTGGAATGGAAAAGTATTTATCTAAATATATTAAATATATTAGTGCAGTTTCTAATAGTCAAATGGAAACTTGGGGGATTAACGATGCTCAACCTTACAAAGAAAACGCAGATATTAAAGTAGGCGATGTTGACCGTTCAAGATTTTTGCCTGAGATAGTAGAATTTGAACACGCTGTTAGTGATGAATTAATGGAATGGATAAACGGAACAACAGAGTTAGAATATGGTGGTGAAGTAGAAAATATACCAAATATGTATTTTAAGTTTGAATATCAAAATGAAAATGGTATATTGGAGCGTGGTTATTTGCTCAATTTAAAACCAAATAAAGAAGGAAAGTGGAAAATGCAATTAAGTAATGAAAATATTATAGTATAATGGCAAGTAAAATAGTATTAACCTTTAGTGGCGACCCTGTAAATAATGAAACTATATCTTTTTATAGGTATTTATTAGATACTCCTACAACTAAATCACAAGTATTAGAAACTTTTTTAGATGTAGGTAGAGTATCTAGTTTTACTGTTCCAAAAGTAATAACAACAGATCCCCCATATTCGATTCCAGGTTCTTATTCCGCTCAACTTTATCAAACATATTTTAGAATTGATCATAATGGGTATAATTTATATACAGTTACTTATACAGCAGCTAATGTGGTTACAATAGAGTTTAATAATGATTTATGGGCAATTGATACGGTTGTATTACCATCAACGGTAACTGCTGTTGTTACAAATTTAACTGTACAAACATTTCAATTAGTTGGAAGTGCTACTTTCTCACAAGCTACAAAAGAGTGTAGAACTGTAAATGTAAGTATTGAAACTACTGAATTAACCACAAAGGTATGGGTTAATAATTATTATAGTGGATTTCCAAATACAACTAATCCTGCTGTATTTCCAGTAACAAGAGGTATTGATAATGTTATTAAATTAGAAAATGCAACAGGAGATGTAATAACTTATATTGATAATATATATTTTGATTATTTAACTACTGAAAATATAACAGTTGATGTTATTCAATATTTAACAGGTGCTACACTTAATATTAGTGTTATTGATATTATTGGGCTAACTTTAGAATATTCTTTAGATAATATTAATTGGCAAACTTCAAATGTATTTACAGGACAAGAAGAAGGAACTAAATTTTTATATGTGCGTGACCAATTTGGTTGTGTAAAATCTAAAGAATATATAATTAATGCTTTAGGTACTCGTGATCCATTTTTAAGAATATCAAAAGCAAACTCTATTAATTTCTCTAAAGTTGAGGTTGTTGATGGTTGTTCAATATTTGCTAACGATGAAAATTCTTTAGCTTGTGCAACTTTACAAAAATACAAACATATCACAGATACATTATTTCAAACTTGTGATACAACTACAATACAATTAAAAAGCAACTATGATACGGTTTCAGCTGTTTTAAGAAACTCTAACAATGTAGATACTTCATTAACCATAACTAAAAAATCAGCCAATCTAAGTAGGTTTAAAAGGCTTGATGGTGCTTGGTATTATAAATATAGAGAAGGTAAATTAGGTATTTACTTTGAGAATGGAACTTCTTATACTGATGAAGGTGCTGTAATAGAAACTTACACATTAAACGGTAATTTACCTGAATTTGCTATTATTGGGCAACAAATATCAATTGACACTCTTGGAATTTACGAAATAGTAGATGTTTTGTATGATGAGGTTAAGAACAAAAGGGTTATGATTGTTAATTATGTTTACGCTAGTATAGAGCCAGTTGCAACAATAGTAGAATCTGTTTATGATGTTTTACCTTATGAGATTTATGAGTTTGTTATTGATTGGAGTTTATTTAGCATTGGCAAATATACGGTTGTAATAACCAATACAGATGAAATTAATGGTACTGTAACTGATAGTAGCGAAAGAATAAGTTTACTAACAGAGCATTTAAACACTTTAGCAATAAGTTACTCAAATAATAACAATAAAGATATTTTCTACAAATATGGAATTATGCACTTTATTAGAATACCTTATGTTAAATTTATGGCGGTTCAGCAAGATGAAAACGAAATTAATATTACCGATGATAGCTCGGTAGTTGTTGAATCGACTGTACACGAGAAGAATGAGATTTTATTTGATGTGCTAACAGACCAATTAATGAGAAAATTAGTTGTAGCTTTGTCTAGTGAAAATTTATTTGTAAACGGAACGGGATATGTTAAAGACGGAGGCGTAAGTAGTGAAAATATAGATAGTACTAATTTATACGAAGTTACAGCAACATTACTTAAAACAAATGTTAGTTATAACAATTATAAACCAGGTGAATCAGGAATAGAAGCAGGAACTTCAACATTAGAAATTCCTCAAATAATAACAGATGGAGCAAACTTTATAAAAACATAAAATGCCAGAAACACAACAAACAATAGACAACGCTAACGCAATAGCCGCTATTATAGATAATTCTAAGAATATAAATCAGTTACCTGCTTTATCTACAATTGTTAATTTACAAGATAAAGTAGCCTTGTATAAATCAAGCACTGATGAAACTGTAAAAATAAGCGTAAGCGATTTACCAAACACTAATATATTACTACAAAAAGTAATAACAGCTGCAACTTACACTATTTTAGATGCTGACGTAAGTTATACTTTAATATTTGATAATGCAACAGGTGTAACGGTAACTTTAGATACGTTAGCTACTGATAATTTTAAATGTGGTTTTTTAAATAAAGGAGTTGGAAGCGTTACATTTGTAGATGGTACAGCAACTGGAATATATCCTGATGGGAATATTTTACCAACCAATAGTATCTCTTATTTAATTAGAGAAGGAACTACAACAGAATATACGTTTATTAATAACTTAGGAAGGGTAATAGCATCCCAAGTACCAATAGCAGACGTAGGGGATTTAATAACAGCTACAGAAGTAGAAGGAGCTTTACAAGAGAACAGAACACTAATAAATGGTGGTATGTTAAAATCTATATATGATACAGACAACAACGGAATTGTAGATAATGCTCAATTAGTTAACGGGTTAAATGTTGAGACAGCAGTACCTTTAAATGCAGTTTTTACAGATACTGAGACACTAACAACATTATCTTTAGCGACAAATATATTAAAATATACTGATGAAAATGGAGTAATTCATAATTTAGATTTATCTTTATATTTAGATGATACAAATCTAGCGAGAATTGTAAGTGGTACTTTGAATGGAACTACAGGTATTGCAACTTTTACAAGAGACGATGCATCTACATTTACTGTAGATATGAGCGCTCTACTCGATGCAATTACTTTGAATAATACATTGACAAGTATTTCAATAACAGAAGGACTGACTGCAGCTCAAGGTAAGGTACTAAAAGACGTACAAGATACACAGCAGACAGCTATCAATCTAAATACAGCTAAAACAAGCTATACCGATGCAGCAGCAGTTGCATTGAATACTGCTAAGGTTGGTTATACAGAAGCATTAGTTTCAGCTAATACAGATGTTGTAGCTAACACAGCTAAAACAGGAATCACAGCACAACAGGCAAGTGATATTACAACGAACAATGATAAAGTTACAGACTTAGTTCATCCTTTAGTGGAAACTGCAGTTCCTGTAAATGCTTTATTTACCGATACAGATACAGTTTACAATGATACAGCAATACAAGCGGAGGTAACTTTAAACACCGCAAAAGTTAGTAATGTAGTTAGTTTAGGTGATGGTTTAGTAGAACAAGATATAACAGACATAGGTAACTTATCAGGTATTAACACAGGCGACCAAGTAATACCAGTTACAGGTGTAGACTTTGACCCTGCAGGAACAGACAACTCTGACAACAACGCTGTTAACACATTATACAGTGGGCTAGTATCAGATATAAATCATAATGTAACAACTAACCTGAGTCTAGGTACGGTTACTCCAACTACAATGGATGTAGATAGTTCAGATGGAACTGATGCAACATTAATTGGAGCAACTACAGTAAATGCAGGACTACTAAGTGCAGCGAAGTACAATGAAATAGAGGCTAACACAGCTGATAGGACAGAAATAAACGTACTCCAAAAATGGATTTCATACGGTGAAAGCTATATGTCTAACTTTAGAAGTACAATGTTAGATTTAGGAGCAACATACTTTCCAAATAGCGGAGGTTATGAGATGGGTAAAATTAAACAATCAGGTGTTACACCTAGCTTGCTAATGATACCTAGTGCTGTTAGTGAGGGTAAATTACATAGCGTTTTACCAACAAATAGAGTAGGTGATTTTGACGTTGTAAGAAACTGTAATGCAAGTTACATAAACGAGGACGGACTAATAGCCAACGCTTTACCAAACGTACCAAGAATAGACTTTACAGATGGTGATGGCGCTCTATTAACCGAGCCACAATCTAGAAATCTTATTACCTATCCTGTATCATTTGATAATGCTTATTGGAGGAAATACGGAACAACAGTTGTAGGTGGTCAAGCATCACCAAGTGTAGACTATCCTACAAGTGCTTTTAAGTTGGTGGAGGACACGAGTACGGGGTATCATTATTTATCATTAGGTGCTGACATTACAATAACAAGTGGTGCAACCGTAACAAGAAGTCTATATGCTAAAAAAGGAGGTCGGAGTTTTATAAAAATAGTAGAAACTAATATATCATCAACTCACGCTTATTTTGATTTAAATAATGGCACTGTGGGTACTGTTTCAAATTGTACAGCAGAAATAAAACTATTAACAAACGGTTATTATAGATGTTCTATAACTAAAACAATGCCATCAACTTTTGCTTTTTTAAGGGTATATTTAGCTGATTCTGATAATTCAGATTCCTACACAGGCGATGGAACATCAGGAGTCTACATATACGGAGCGCAATTAGAACAACTATCATACCCAACTTCTTTAATCTACAACGGTACAGAAGGCGCACAAGTAACGAGGCTTCAAGATGTTATAACAGGAGCTGGTGATGTGAATAGTTTTAATAGTGAGGAGGGTACTTTGTTTGTTGAGATAGAGAGTTTAATAACTACTGAAAGTGGTAGTGAAAGATATATATCCATATCTGATAAATCTACATCTAATTCCATTAGATTAGGATTCAATGGAAACACTAATGAAATTTATGTAAGAATATTTATCTCAGGCACTGGGTACACACCAATAATACATACATCTGCGACAATAACCGATTTTAATAAGTTGGCAGTAAAATGGAAAGTTGATGATTTTTCTTTATGGGTAAATGGTTTTGAAATCACAACTATAACTACAAGTGGAAATATATTTGGAAGTGGTATTTTAACTGATTTAAAATTTAATAGAGGTGATGGGGGAGAGATTTTCTACGGAAAATGTAAACAACTACAAGTTTATAAAACAGCTTTAACAGACGCAGAATTAATTTCGCTAACCTCTTAAAATATAACCAATGATAAAACGATATTCATTTCCAACAGAACAACAAGCAGATGCGCAAGCAGACGGACTAACCTACATAACATAAAATTATGGCAGTAGTATACAGGCATAGAAAAGAAGAAAAACTTGAACCCTTTTATATTGGGATAGGTAAAGAAGAAAAACGCTCTAAAAACTTTATTAATAGAAGTGATTTTTGGAAAAAAACATTTAACAAATATGGTTGTTATGTTGAAATAGTAGCTAAAGATTTATCTTGGGAAGATGCTTGTGAATTAGAAATGTTTCTAATATCTGAGTATGGAAGAAGAGATAATAAAACTGGTATTTTAGTTAATATGACTGATGGTGGAGAGGGTTTTTTTGGAGGAACACATACTAAAGAGGCAAGGGAGAAAATGTCAATTATAAATAAAGGTAAAAAGCTATCGGAAGAGACAAAGAGACGTATAAGTGAAGTTAAAAAAGGGAATAAATATAGTTTAGGAATTTGTCCATCTGAAGAAACTAGACTTAAAATGTCATTAGCTAGAATAGGAACTAAGATGTCAGAAGAAACAAAGTTGAAATTATCAGTAGCTAGAAAAGGAAAGAAATTATCTAAAGAACATGTAAGGAAAATGTCATTATCAAAAAAGGGAGTAAAGCAATCAGCAGAACACATTAGAAAATGTGCATCAGGGCATTGTAAACTCGTTTTAGACATAAGTACTGGTATTTTTTATAAAAGTTTAAAAGAAGCTGCTTTTACTTTTAATTTAAATAATGGGACTTTAGGGTTTCGATTAAGAGGAGGGCTTAAAAATAACACATCACTAATCTATGTATAATAAATTTAAAATAATATGAGCATAAAGAGATATAGCTTTTCATCGGAAAATGAAGCAAAAGAATTAATATTACTTTTAGCACACGAAGATAACGAATTAACATTCGATAAAATTACAGGGACTAAAACAACGGCGGGTATTGTTTGCTTAGGTTTCCAAAATAAATACGGTTGGGACTTAGCAGAAGATGACGAAAACTATTTAGAAAATAGAGAATGGGTATTAATCCAAGAGGGGTTAACATACGATGTCGATGTGTTTTGGCGTAATTTACCTAACGAGGATTGGCTAGAGTTTGAAGTTGAACCCTTGAGTCCAAATCATTTTTTTGCATAAATAAATAACAACTATGGGATATACTAAGCCAGTAATTTTAGAAGACAATATAACCAATGGGGTTGTAGATAAAGCACCAACAGAGAATGCAGTATTTGATGCCTTGGCGTTGAAGTCCAACACGAGTGATAAGCCAACACTGCAAGAGGTTACAGATGCTGGTGATATAACTACAAATGATATAAACGCAAACTCATTTATAAATACAACATCAGACGATACATTTGCATTATTAGGCGGTGGTGGTACTGTGTTATTATCTAGTTTAGGCGGTGGCTCTCAAGACTTACAGAGCGTTACAGATGTAGGTAACGCTACTACAAATGTAATAACAGTGAGTGATGGGGCAAGTAGTACTAACTTATACCCGACAGGAATTATTAATGTAATAAATAATACGGCTGGAGTAAATGGTTTCATGTATTTAGAAGCTGTCACTGGTCAATTAGGTTCTTATGTACAAAGTGCATTCAAAAGTATATTACAATTTCCAACAGCCACACAAGAAAACACATATACATTACAAGATAAAAGTGGAACGGTAGCTTTATTGTCTGATATTACAGCAGGAGGAAGTGGTACAGTTACAAATGTAACAGTTGGCACTGGATTAGATGTAACCAATGGAACTACAATACCAAATATAACATTAGATTTTAATGAATTTTCAGCTGGAGGAACTTTAGTAGCAACTGATTACTTAATAGCTCAAAACGGTAGTGTGGAAAATAGACAATTAATTTCTTCAATACCTTTATCGATTTTTAATAATGATTTGGGTGGTGGAGGAACTGGTACAGTTACTAGTGTAACAGCTGGAAATGGGATGACTCAATCTGGAACTAGTACCATAAATCCGACACTTAATGTAATTGGGGGAAATGGAATATCTTCACTGGTAAACAATATCCAATTAACTACTTTAACTTCTAATTGGAACGCTGGGAGTACTTATACTATAACAGCAAATGATTTTATAGGTAGTTCTGATATTAGACTAAAAGAAAATATTAGAACAATAGAATTAAAAGAAATAGATTCAGTATATAAATCATTTAATTTTAAAGATAATAAGCAAAAAAGAGTTGGTGTAATTGCCCAAGAATTAGAGATTACTAATCCTGAATTTGTTAGAACAGATAAAGAAGGGATGAAAGCAGTAAGTTATACTGATTTACATTCTGCAGAAATAGCTTATCTTAAACAGGAGAATAAAGAACTTAAGGAAAAGTTAGATTTAATAATGACTAAACTAGGAATATAATGGCTAAACAAAGTGTAGATGTAGCATTACCAATAGAATTCTCGGAAGTATGTGAGGTTGTATGGCAGAGTTTAGCAGGTACTAATGGGAGGAGTTTATCAGGTGCCTTTTCACAAGCTATAGTTCAAGGAGGTACATTTAACAATGGCCCTGGAAGAGATAGTTTAGTAGATTTTGTAGGATATACTTTAGTAGACCCTCCTACTCCTTGTGGGGGAGGTGTTTCATTTGATGGTAATGTAAGCTATCCCTCTGTACTTAATGTAACACTAGGATCTGATATAGGTACTTCTATTTTAGATTATGACGCCTATGGATTTCCTGATAGGTTTATAGTAATTTGGAATGGAAATATAGTTATAGATACAGGGTATAGAGGGGGTGATAGATATGATTTTGGTGGCAATGATAGGGGTGATTTTACATCAACATTAACAGGTAAAATAGATCCTATTAGTGGGGTATCATATCCTAATAATACTAATTATCCTGAAGATGGTTACCCTAGAGTAACTTCCTCTTCAGTGGGAGCTTCTAATAATGAGGGAAAAGGAAGTGCATCTTTTATAAAGACCACAACTACCCCTACAATAGTAGATGTATATGTGTACGCTCCTATGAGTCAGACTGGGTGGGAATTAATTTTAGCTTGTCCTGTATAGATATATATATATATAATTATAACCTTTATTAATATTTTAAAATAACCTAATAACCATAAAGAGTGTTTACACTTATACAAACATATAAAGAAATGATAGAACATTATTCCCCATTACTAACTAGTATTAAAACTATGTTTGGTTATAAAACACATTCCCTTATAGGGGCAGCAACAGTTTCAGCAGGTGTAATTGAAACATTTAATACTATTATCAATGGTACATATATGGGGGTATCAGGACTTCTATTAATTGTGATATCAGGTTTAATTATAGTAGATTGGGGGCTTGGTACAGCAGCAGATGATGTTATTAGGTATAATATGAATGGATGGAAAGTGACGAAAGAAAAAATAAGTTAAAAACTTAAAAACAATTAATTATGGATTTAGAACATTATTTAGGAATTGGAGCAATTGTTATAGTATTAGGTGCTATCATCTATAAATATTTAACAAGAGGTGAAACTTTAAAAGATATTCACAAACGAATTGATGAGCAAGAAAAATTTAAGAAGTAATAGAGGTATGAAAGTAATATACAACGATAAATTTTTAAATGCTATAAGCTGGTTTATGAAGGTAGGAGGAATAACATTATTTCCTTGGGTAATACTAAGAGAGAGGTACAGAGATAATCCATACTACGTTGAGAAAGCTAAGTCAATAATCAATCACGAAAGCATCCATATAGAACAACAGAAAGAACTACTTGTAGTAGTATTCTACCTATGGTACTTTATAGAATGGTTGATAAGACTATTTATGAAAGGGGATGCTTACAGGAATATAAGTTTTGAAAGGGAGGCTTATAGTAATCAAGATAATACAGAATATTTAAAAACGAGAAGGCTGTATAGTTTTCTAAAATATATATGAAATTAAGAAACGCAAAAGACGAAAAGATTACAACAATATTTGGAGTGCTATTTTTATTAATAGATGCTTTTTTATTAGTTATTGATGTATTTAAAGAAACTTACGAGGTCGATTGGAAGATTTTAATGGGTGTTGGTTTTTTAGCATTAGGTTTAATACTTGCGCCTGATGACTTGTACGGAATGTTGAAAAATAAAGTTAAATAATAATAATAATAATAATAATATGAGCACAGCTGACCGAGCATTTATAAAGTACAACATTCCAACTTGGATAAATCTATCAACTTTAATAGCAATAGTTGCTTTTATTATTTATCAGTCGAAATGGCAACAAACCGTAGATTCACATATTCAAGATAAATCAATACATGTAGAAACTAGTAATAACATGTTGATATTTGTACCTAGAATTGAACTAGATAAAAGATTATATAATATAGAAAAATCACAAGAAAAAATACTAGATATTTTATTGAAAAAATAATTTATGAATTTATTAATTGAAAGATATCCAAGTTCAGAACACGAAACAATCGGAAACGGTTTTGTGCTAGATAACGATTTTATTAATTTTGAGTTTAAAACTTTAGAATTAGCTTGGAAGAATAATCAAAAACAAATTAGTTGTGTTCCAATTGGAGATTACAAAGTTAAAAAACGTTGGTCAAAAAAGTTTGGAAATCACTTTCATATCTTAGATGTGCCAAATAGAAGCTATATTTTGATACATTGTGCAAATTTCTACACTCAATTAAGAGGTTGTGTGGCTGTTGGAGATGATTTAAGCTATATTAACGGTGATAATGAGATTGATGTAGTTAATTCTACCAAAACTTTAAAAGAGTTGCTTAAAATGATGCCAAATGACTTTAACTTAAAAATAGTAAATGTTTAAACTATATTTCGGCGGTAAATGGTGTTTAGTGACAAAGTATAGTTTATTTTTTTAATATTTTGTAAACTAATAGTATAGTCTTTTATAAGGTAAGTAAACATAATACAATACACTTACAAACGTCAAGTATATTATGCACGATACTTGACAAACGCAAAAAACCACCTCCGAATTAACGAAGGTGGTAAGTAATGTATGTTTAGCAAAAAATATTGTATCTAAATTAGCCTAGTATGTTGTGCTATAATTAGTCTAACGTGTAAATAAAAAACCCTATTTTTCATCATTCCGTTTTCCAAATAGGGCTTAATCTCAAAAAAACAACAATTATTAAATTGTCTTTGTCGTCGGATCAAGTGGGCGACAAACCACTATTATTTTACAAATCGAATGTTGTGAATTTACCTTTAGTAAATATAAGTTGTTGTGCTATTCCGTTTTTAGCAATTAATACATCACTAATACTCCAACTACTTGCACCTTTTGAAGCGTATTTTTGTGGTATAATATTATGCCCAACATACATTAAATCATCTGCACGATAAGTAGAGTGTGTATGTGCTAGAATCATTGGTATATCTAAATTTCTAAATCCAGTTGCACTTCCTCTTGAACCATTTGAACCATTATCACCATGTAAGGCACATTCATACTTCCCAATAATACAACTATCTTGCGTAGATAATGTTTTTATATCATCTCCAAATTTCTTTTTAAGATAATAAGCAACTACACCTTTTTTAGCCTTGCCTTCCATAACAGCAGTAGTATATTTAAAATAAAATAATGAATTTGGAATATCTTTTCTCCAATCTTGTTGTAAAATCCTATCAAATCTATCATTATGGTTTGCTGAAGGGATAATTATTCCATACTTTAATTTAGGTTCTAGCCAATTTTTTAAATCATTTAATTCTTTTTCTATTAAATGACTATCATTTTTTAATCTTTCGTATTGTTGAATTGGATCTTTTAAAATATGATTATTACAACTTTCACCATCGACAACATCGTGTAATACTAATTGTTTAATCTTAAATCGCTCACAAATTAAATCATTTGCTTTATCAATTTCAGGTATTACCTGATTACCATGTGAATCTCCACAAACTAAACCTTTAGCATTTTCAACTATTGTTATTTTTTGGTCTTTAACTTCGTGAATTAAATCAATAAAATCACCATTATTATCAGCTTCAACCTGTCGTATGTGAAATATTTTTTTATCTCTTATTTCTACAATTACAAATCCAAACTTATGACTATTTTCTGCAATACCACCTAATCCTGAATCTGTATAATTTGGTAATGTAATAGCGCCTGTTGTTAATACTGTTTTATTAGCATAACCATTTAATGTAGCTTCTGTTTTTAAATGTAATTTAGGGTGTCCTACTATAATTGATTTACCTTGACTTAATCCAGCTAAACCAGTAAGAGGATATTTTCTAGTTGGGCTTATTTTAATATCTGCTAAAACCGTTAAATAATCGTGAATATCGTGTCTTGAAGCACTCCAATACGGTCTAGTTATTTCATTCCAATTTTCATTTTTTGAATCTGTAAAAACCGAAGTTGGATTTTTATATCTACCTAAAATAACGCTTAATTCAGCATTTAAATACTTTTTATATGCTATTATGTTATTGTAAAAATTAGAATGTATAGGTGTTTCATTTTGCTCATACGTTACTAAGTAATATTTACTATCTGTAAGTTTTCTTTTTTTAGCCTCTTTAAATTCAGTACTATCTTCTAAACGTATTTTATTTTTAGTTATTTTCTCAAACTCTAAAACCCTGGATATGCTTCTTCTAAATTTATCATCATAAATATATTTTTTATTATTTAAGCAAAATTGCATTGCACTTTCCGTAATGTTGTTTGTCCTATGATATATTTCAATTAATTCTTTAGTTTCAAGTTTTGTTATGAATTTTTTCTTTGTCATACTTTTAGTTTAAATTAATTTATTTAATAATTTTTGTAAAAATATTATTTTTGTGTAATCTCTAATCTTATCCATTTTTTTTGATTGGGCAATTTGCAACTCGCTTCTTACGAAATTAACTGCATTTTGTAACTTTATTTTGTCGTTCATAGTTATTTCTTAAAATATTAATAAATAGTACTAGTTCGGTTGTTTCTGTAAATACAAATGAATCGTAGTTAAAAATCATAACTGAATCATTTTTATTGCCATCTGAAATTAAACAAAGTTTTTCATAATCGTTTCCAATTTCCAAAGTGTAATAATCATACGGTTTCCCTCCGCTTTCCGATTTTGTTACGTGGATTTTTTTAAAACCTAATTTTTTTAAATCTAATATTTCTATTTTCATAATTATTTATCTAAAAATATTTTTAATGTTTTATTTCCGTCTTGTAAGCTGAACTCTAAAGAGCTAAAATCGTTTAAGTCTTTGAACGCTCCAAAACATCTACCAAAATTTAAAAACTGACTTGTACCAGCGTGGTTAATTATTTCTATTCTGTCTAATTTGTCTACATCTATATTCATAATTTATAATTTTGTTAGTTTATACTCGCTATTTTCAGTTTTAAAATGATAATAATCCTCTGTTTGTTCTGTTATTTCAGTTATCGAAGTAGTTAGCCACGTAAAGTGTTTATTAAATGGTGACATTAACAAGCTCCTACCAACTTTAATTTCTTCGTGTTTACTTTTAAATGTTTTATCTTCATTAAATTCTAAGAATAAAATTCCTTGCGATTGTTTTGTCAATTTATCTCTATCTCTAATTAATTTATATTTCATAATCCTGTAATTATTTTTAGTAACGGTTTTTTGAATGTCCAAATAAGTAAAAGTGAGTTTAGTGTTATCGAATACCAAGCCCAACGAGGAATATAAGGTACTTCTACACGTACATTTTTATCCTTTAAAGTACTTTTGTATTTGGTAACTTCTGAATCTACAATGCTATCTATATTTTGCTCAACGTAAATTTTGTTATGTATAGTTTTTACGATTGTCTTTGCTTTGCCACTTTTGAATGTATAGAAAAATGGCTTAATATTTCCTAACGAATCACAAGGCTCATCAATAACCAAACTATTTAATTGAGATGGCGTGATTTTTAGGACTGTATTTACGCTTGTAGAATCCTTTTGAATATCGGTTGTGTAACTTTTAGCTCTACAACTTGTCAAAAAATAAGCAAATAAAGCTAACATAATGAATATTAGTATGTTTCTCATAGTTCAAAGGTAGTTAAATTTATCTTAATTGTGAAGTTTTGAATTTAGTTCTAAATATTTTCGGTTGAATTTCTCTTGTTTTTAGTGAAGTTTCATTAATACGACCTTTGTGTTTTGGTTTGTATTCTTCACCTTTAAGCATAGAATTTAAAACGCTATAAACCATTTGAGGTGAGCAACCTACAACGTGCTGAATACATTCATATTTTATATTGCCTTCACAAGCGAGTATTTTCTGTGTTTTGTTCATTTTTTTTAATATTCTAGTGTTGTTGTATATGGTAATCCGTTTTCGTCTAATTTAAAACTAAATTCGTCAATCTTAAATCCTCTGCAAAAAGGAAAACTAACTTTTGTTGCATCATCTTCTCTTTCTAATTGGCAAACTGTTTCTGCTTTTTTCTCGATTGCAGATCCTAAATGTCCAGTTGCTTTATTTGTTCCAAAATTAGTATGGATTACAACAATTATATGTGCTTTGCTTAAAGTACTCCAACTCATTAATTTTTGTACCATTTCATTTGATTCTTGTAGTGAGTTTACATCAGCAACTAAATCTGCAATACCATCAATAATAACTAAACCTACTTTATCTTTAAATTTAGTAAATATTTCATATTCTAAAAAATCAACTCTTTCATTATAGTCTAATTCTCTTAACATAAACGGATGGTAATGTTGGTAGCTATCCCCAACAATAGTATCAACTCTTTTTGCGCCCATTTGCGAGTGCCATTCACCTTGTTCTGTATCAAAGTCTAATATTGCTAAATTACCAACTCTATGGCTTTTAAAATCACTTGCATAATTTATAGCGTTCCCCCCAATGTAACTTGCAATTAATAAACTCTTAAAATAAGATTTACCAACTTTAGTACCTCCTTTTAATGCTGAGAAGTTTCCATAACTACCAAATGGTATTGGATATATTGTTTGCCCTAAAGTAGTCTGCCCTATTGATAACATAACTGGTGGATAATCTATTTTCTTACTTCTATCTATTTTAAGACTTGCGTGGCGTTGAATTTGCTCTTTTCTTACTTCTTCGTTAAACATATATCAGTTTTTAGTATATCCATAAATTCTTGTATGATTTTCAAAAAGCTATCATTAGTTGGTACTTTCTCCATCATCTTTTGAACTCTTAACAAATCTTGTTTCTCGTCAAAATCTTTAGTCATCATTTTTTCGTAAGGAAGTTTCAAAACGCTAATTAATTCAGATGCTTTAACGTCTTTTCCGTCTTTTACTATTTGGCTAAGTTGCGATAAATATAATTCTAAATCGTAAACTCTAGCATCATCAGATTTATATTCTAACTTTATTTTGGTTATTACCAATTCTAAAATTAAAGTTTCTAAAGCATCGGACTGAAACGTATTATTTAAAACAGTGTTAAAATCATTTCTAGCTTTTGTTAATTCCTTAACAATACTTTCAGATTCTTTTTTGTTCTTTGAAAATTTAAATTGGTATTTTAAATTATTAACTACTCTGTCTAAACTTTGTATTATCTCAAATGGTTTTATCATAATTTTATTTTATTAAAAAGTTTATTTTATCGCAAACTGATTTTTTCCAATTAATAATTGGCTGATTTTTGTAATCTTTCCAACCACTAACAGACCAAGAAACAAACTGTATTCTTAGAGCTTCTTTATGTTTCCAATATTCTTCTTTTGTTTTAAAAACAGTAACTGCATATTTAAAAACTTCATCATCTTTAGTCGGGTATGGTATTTTAGGTACAAAATCTTCTTTATTTGGATATTCTCTTTTTAGCCAGTTTAAAGAAGTTAAATAAAGTGATTTATATTTTTTATTATTTTTAAAGTTTTCTATATTATTTAATATGTTATCAATTTGTTCTTTATTATATTTTTCTAATAGCTTATTAAAATCTTCTGTTGATAATTTAAGATGAGCGAAACTTCTATATAATTCTATATTATCTTCTATTATCTCTTCTTCTCTTATCTTCTCTTCTCTTAATGGTTGAGTTTCCGTTGAACGTAAATTTAACGCTCGTTGATTTTCCGTTGTAAGTTCGTTGGATTTTTGTTCTTCTAACTTCTTTAATGCTCTCTTTTTTGCTGATAATTTACCAGCATAACTATTTTTTTTGGAAGTTTCTTCCCTCTCTTCTTGTTGTTCGTCTAAAAAACTAATTGATAAATACCTACCTTCAACTATTTTAAACAAACCAGCAGCACTCAAATCATTTAAAAGGTCATCACAACCCCTAAACCTCTTTAATAATTTATCATAAGGCACATTACATTCATTACTCCAATAGTAAGAGCAAATATTTATAAATAAACCTTGATGTTCGTATGTTTCAAGAGTTATATCTCCATCATTCCACTCTGAGCAGAAAAATTTGAAGTATGGTAAATCCTTAGCCATTACTAATCGTTTAAGAATGAAATTTGTTTTTTCAACTCTCTATGTAGCTTGATAGCTGTTGATTTATCTAAACAAAGAAAACCTTTAAAATAATCATTATTTACATCTCCATCAATCCCTATATAAATCTCGTTATTAGTGTTTGAATAGCATTGTAATTGATGTTCTTGTGTTTCACTTTGTTCTGTACCGCAAAATAATAATTTTACATTTGGCATAATGTTGTGAATGTTTTACTAAACAAACAAAAGTTAATTAAATTAAAAAAGTCCTATTTATCAAGTAGGCTCTAACATCCACTTTCAAAATAAGACTTTATAATAATTCCTTTAGTTACTATGATGTTAGAGCATAACTAGTTACAAAGATACGAAATTAATTATACATCAGGCTCGATTCCGTATAAAACTTCATATCTGTGTTTTGCCACTTCTTCGTTTTCAGCTTTAATGATAACGTTATATTTATCATTTTTAACTTGTGGAAATGTGTATTTAGTCATATCCAATTGTTTCAAATGTTACTAAAATTTCGTTGATTTCTTGTTCTGTCATAATTAAAACGGTAAATTATCTTGACTATCACCAAGTGGTTTTGGATCTACATTTTTAGTAGTTTCTTCGGTTACTTTCTCAATTCTCCACCCTTGAATAGCATTAAAACACTTCTCTACACCTTCAGGGTTAGTCCATAATCTACCGTTTAAATTAACAGATACTTTCACGTCGTCGCCAACTTTGTAGCTGTCTAAAATGTCGCATTTATCTTGTATCAATTCTAGTAATATATGCTGTGGATATTCGTCAGCAGTAACTATAATAAACTCTCTTTTTCTAAATCCTTTTTCTCCAAAAGTTTTAGTTTCATCTTTTCTGTAAATTTTTCCAATTACTTCACTCATAATTATTTATTGTTTTTATTAATTTCTACTATTCTGTTTTGTAACTTTGTTATTATTTCGTGAGTTTTGGCAGTTTTTAATATTTCATTTACTCTAAAATAATCTTTTACTTCATCTACGGATTTGAAAGACAAATCATATTCTAAGCCTTTATCCCTTTTTAACCCACTTGATAAGTTTAAATAACATCTATAATATTCAGAGAAATATTTACTACCTTTTAATTGCTCAAATTTTTCAATACCATTAATTGTTGTAGCGTGATTTTTCAGCCCAACTGTTAAAGCTATTTTATGAAGTGATGCTTGTGGTACAAACTTACGACATAATGCGAAATAAACAAACCTATAATTTGTTAAACTTCTAATTCTCGATTTTTTGGCTAAATTACTAATGCCACTTTCTCGCTCTACTAATTCTTTGATTAGTTTACATTCCATTCTTTAAATTTTTAAGTTTTTTAATTGCTATTTTTCTAATATTATTTAATACCTCTTCTATTTGAATAATTATTATTTGGCTTTTTAAATAAAGCTAAGTCTATTTGCCATCCTCTTTTTATCCTTGATAATACTGTATCATATTTATTAGGATAATTAAGTCTTAATAATAACATTTTTAGTGGTATTTTTTCATTTTCATATTCTACAAAAAAAGTATTATACCGATTATTACAATTTACTTTAGATGTTACAAATCTACAATTTGATGGTTTATATCCTTTATTTCCATTCACCCTATCTATTTGTAGTTTATTATCATACCCATTACTTAAACACCATTTTTCAAAAACTTCAAAATCTTCCAACCATTCATCACAAACAGTTATTCCTTTTTCAAAATATAAATGTTTTTCTGTATAATTTTTATTACATCTCCATTTTATAGACCTATAAAGTTTACCTATATCTGTTTGACTTTTACCGTTCATTGTTTTCTTTACACACCCACAACTTATAGTTTTGTTTCTTGTTAAATGCGAAATTCTTATATCTTTGATATTTCCACAATCACATAAACATTTTAAAGTTCTATTTGTTTGTCCTGATGGTATTCTTAAAGTTTCCCCTTCTGAAATTATAGTTAATTTCCCAAATCTAGCACCTTCTTTTATTTCTAATCTCATAATATTTATATTACATTAATGTATGTGCAATATAGTAATTAAAATACAATTAATCACTTATAAATTCACAAAATTTATCATCATAAATACCTAAATCTATATTTACCTTATTTCTAATGTCAATGCGTTCTAATTTATTATAAGGTTCATTTATTTGCTTAATTCTAAGTGCTATTTTAGAAGCTTTTTTTGTAAACTCCTTATATTGATCATTAGAATATTTTAAAGTTGGTGTTTGCCTTAATTCTCCTATAAAATTCATGTAATCTTGTCCGTACTCATTAATCAAACCCTCTCTTAATAAACCATCATCATTTTGATAGTGATTTGATTGAGCTGATTGTCTATGAATATTATGTAAATTATATCTTATAGTTTGGTTTCCACCTCTTGCAAATACGTGTCCAGCGTGTATTTGTTTTGCTTTAATATTACGTGCTAAACAAGGTAAACCTTTATCAATTAACCTAATTATGTAATTTATCTTTACTTGAAGTTTCTTACTCCAATCGGTTAATTCATCTTTTAACTTCTTATTATTTTTATTTTTTTCTTTAGTTAAAATATTTTTACTTTTAATAGTTAAGCTATTTAAGTATTCTCGCCCAATATTAGTAGTGTTAAACCATTTAGATAAACAACTAGGACATAATCCATATTTACGATATTTAGACAACTTACCACACCCTTCAAATCCAAATGCTTTATTTTGACCTTTACATTTTTTTGCTTTTACTTCCATAATTATAAATTAGTTAAAAAATCATCTTTAATGTATTCGTGTTTTGGTATTAGCTCTAAATTATCGTCAATCCTACTTTCTATTATAAAAGTTCTACGATCTAACCAAATACCTTTACTACCTCCGTTTTTTTTAATCATTATTTCTTTACTGTTTCTGATATTAAAATAACGTTTGCAAACACTTTTACAAATATTACTATGTGTCTTAAACCTATATAGTAAAGGATATGTTATAGTTATTGATTCCATTTTTTGTTTGTCTTTTGTTTGTTTATCAGTAGTTCTAAACAATTAAACGCTTTTTGTTACATAATTTAAAGGTAAGTGATTATACCAATCAGTTTCTTTTTCTCCAGATATATTTACAATTTGGTTTTTTAAATCAATGAAATTTATTATATATTTTTCACCACAGTAAATTACTTCATCTCCTATTTTCAAACTAGCGTTAAACTGTAGAGAACTATTACATAAAAGTAATAAAGCGTCTGTTGCTTCATCAAATGTTAATTCTCCTTTTCTATAATCTAATAATAAATTTTTAATTTTGTGTTTCATAATCTTTACTTCTTTTATAATTTAAAGTTGGTAGTAAGTTTGGCTGTCTTTAATCGTTTACAATATCTGTTTTTAAACCTCAACGTCAATACTTATTTGTTGTTAATGCGCCAAGTTCCTCCAAAAGCCTACAACCAACTCTCAATAAAATTAACCTTTTAAAATTGCCTTTGCGCTTTGTTTTAGCATTATAACGGTTAAAATAAAGTTTGCTGTGTTAAATAAGGTTTTAATCTTTTGTTTGCTATTTTAGTATATTCTTCACTTAATTCACTTCCTATCCAATTTCTTTTATAAATGTGAGCGGATTTAGCTGTTGTTCCGCTCCCCATAAAAGGGTCATAAACTAAATCACCTTCCTTACTAAAATAATTTATAAAATGGTTTGGCAACCAATCACCAAAAGCAAAAGAATGTCCTGCATTTTCTTTACCACTATTAACAGGTTTTATAATTATGTTTCTCATATAGTCACCGTTTCTATTATTAAAATTACAGTAATTAAATTTTCTACTTTCTGGATTATCTTTACTAAAACAAAATATATATTCATAACCAGAACTACACATAGTTTCTACAATAGATGATGGTGGGTTTTTCTTCGCCCATACAAAAGTTTCTTTTAAAACATCATTATATTCATTCATAATAAAAGCTATTATGCCTTTATTACCTGTAACTTCTTGTATATTATAAAAAACGTGATGTTTAGTTACTCTAATCATTTCATCAATCCAAATTTTAGTTTGTTTAAAATAATCTTTTTTACTTAAATTATCATTATATTTATCATAACTTTTAGAGTTAAAACCACCGTTAATTCTTGATTTACCAATATTATAAGGTGGAGAAGTAACAACTATATCTACAAAATTATCTTTCATTTTAGACATTGTAACTAAATTACTTTCACAATAAATCTTGTTTAGTTCTAAATTATTCATAAGTTCCTGTTATTTTATTTCGTTGTTCTTCATTCTTAATTGCTTTAGTATATCCTATACTTTTATTTTCAAATCCTAATCTTGCTAAAATTTCAACATCATAAACTCTAACTTTCTCTTTTATTTTTAATGGTTCTAAAAATCTTCTTTGGTAATAAAACCCATCAGTTTGTTTATAAACTACTTCTTTTAATTCATAAACTTTTTTATTAAATCTAAATTTTAGATTGCAATAAACTATCTCACCTTGTTTTATTAAATTACTCATTTCGTATTATTTTAAATTTTCAATTTAATGTCCTTTCTAAATTTCTAAAAGGCTAATCTTATCGTGTGCAGTTGGTAGTGAGTTTTGTTTTCTTTATACTTTTATAATAATGCTTTTAATACTATTTTCTTTAAAGTCTTATAAATATTCAATGCGTAAAGGTTTCAAAAAGCCCACAACCAACTCTCAATAAAAATAATACTTACTTAAATCTTTCTAATTTCATTAAATCAGCTACAGTAACACATTTAGCTAAGTCTAATCCATCCAATAAAATTTCTTTCATTCCTTCTAAAGATTGGTGGTCGCAATCTAAAATATCTAATGGTTTTACGTCTTTACCAATTAAGAATTGTCCGTAAAAATTAACTCCAGGTGGTCTAACATTAAAAGTTACTATTACACATCCTGTTTGTGTAGAGTATTTAATACCAATGTCTTTTTCTGTTTTGGCTTGTTGTTTTATTATTCCAAAACTTTTAACGTTATACTTTACATCTTTTTTGGTATGTGTTAAGTACAAACCATCAAATATTACTTCATCAATTTTATATTGTTTAGTAACTACTTCTCCATTTTTTTCTACATCTATTTTCACTATTTCTCTCATTTTACTTTGTTTTTAATTATTAAATTATTTTTGTGTTTATTCGTAATGTTTTTATTGTGTCAGTTAACAACAATTATATTGGTACAAACATCACATTTAACTTATATAACTATTAATATGTTACGTATTAACCTATATAATGGTACTTAATTAACAATATAACAGTGGTTAACAACTCATATAATTAATGCTTAAAGCTTGTATTTATTTGCAATTCGCGAATCACGAATATTGCGTATCTCGATATGCGATATTCGTTTATAAACGCACTAACCATATAGCCACACGTTGAGAATTAATAGTTGTTGACTTTTTGTGTTTACGATACCTTTTTCCCGATGTCGGGAATATGGTCTTATCTACTATTACCATTCATTTTTTCAACTTCTAATACCAACTATTCTGTAAAATTAATAGGTTCTTCTTGCATTTCTATAAGCCTATGTAAACAAGTCAAGGCAAATACTTTGTGTACACCACCTTCAATTATCTCTTCTCTATTAACATCTTCTACTAATTGTACTAAATCTATTTTTTTCATCTGTATTTTGTTTTAATATTAGGTACAAATTGTACCCTAGTTCGTTTTAATCTTATTTAGCCTTGATTTCCTTAATTAACTTTTTTAAAGCTGTATATTGACCCCAAGTCATTTCAAAACTCGCTTGTGTTGTACTATTAATGTTCACATCAAATCCTTCTCCGTTATACCATTCTGTAATTTCTATGTAATCGTGTTCTTTTGCCATTGTGCAAAATTGTTCTAATTCTGCAAATACAGCGTTTCTACTATAACTATCTATTTTTTTCATTTTTATATAATTTTTTTGTAAACAACTTTGTTTACTTTAAACCTCAACTAGTAATTCAACAGCTTCTTTAATTCTGCTTATTAAGAAAGTTTTATCTTTGGTCGGTACTTCAAACTCAAACTTTACGATATTTTCATAATAACCACCATCAGGTATGCAGGGAAGTTCAGATATTGGTTTTTCAGCAATAAAACGATATTTCCATTTATCTTCTCCTTCAAAATTATATGCCATTTCTTGAATTTCAGGCATTTCAGATTCATAAGGAATATAAAGTATTGCTTCTCCAATATCAACATTATGTATAATTGAGTTAGAAATTATTTGCCAATATTCACTGCTAAATTCATTCTTAAATACCTCAATATCTTTTTTCATTAGGCAATCTGCATAAAACCCAAAATTCTTTGGTTGGTAGCATTTTATTTCTGCTACTTTTTTATTTGGAACAGTTAAATCTACTGAACCACCCCAATATTTACTTAATTCTTTGTCAGGATGCAATACTGTTTTTTGTGATTCTATTGTATATTCTAATCCTAGCAAATTGAAGATAACAAACTCGCAGAAGTTTCCCCAAGCCGCAGGTTGAGAATATCCACCAACATCTAAACTCCTACCCATTCTTCTCTCTAATCTCTTTTCGGAAATGTATGTTAAACCTAATTGTGAAAATCCACAAGACTTGTTTCTTTTCTTACTTCCTGGATTTTGCACTTTAAAATCTACCAATTCTTCTTTTGTCATTGGTTTACTTCCCATTCCAATAAGTTTGTAAACTTGGGAGCTTGTAAATCTACCTACTCTTTCTTTATTTTCTATTATGCTCATCTGTTATTTTTTTAAGTTCTTTTTGATATACTAAATGGGCTTCTAATTCGTTTTGAAAACGACCTAAATTTTTAGTTTTATTATTAATCTTAATTTTAGACGCCCACTTATTTCTATTTTTATCATAACAAACACCAACGTATTTAGATGTTGTGTTATTTATATCCTTTGTGCAATTCTCTCTATTAGTAACTAATTGTAGATTTACCAAACGATTATCTTTTTTAATACGGTTTATATGATCCACAACTATTTTATTAGTGCCATCGGGTTTATTATCTAAAAATGTAATAGCAACAAGTTGATGTACTGTTCTTACGTTAGAGTGTTTTATTTTAGAATTTTTAGGTTTTGATAAACACACAGTTAAATAACCATCTCTATTCGGTGACGGATTCATTATCCTTTCATTTCTAACCCCTTTTCTTTTAAGGCTTTTAATTCTACCTAAATTACTTGCTTGAAAAAAACCTTTGTAGTTTGGAATATTCTTCCATATTTCTTTTGTAGTCATTATAATATAAAAACCCCTTTCGATGTACCTGCAAGTAAACAAAGAAAAGGGCTTTAAATTAAACTTTAATCTTGCAGGATTTATAGTAAATGTACGGAATATACACGTACAAACCTAATTACCAAACCTCTTAATTATTTTGTCGTAACTTAAAGTCTGTTTTTCATCTAAAATCCTTTCAATGCTCATTCTGTCTGTTTCTTCAATTTCAACATCACTATCTAAAATTGCCTTAATTTTTTGTTCCTTTTCTTCATCACTAATTGTATCAATTGGAATAGCAACTTTAATTTCTTTAAATTCATTTGGTGCGTAAACATCACTTGCAATACCTAACTCACTTGCGCACTTTTTTAAAGCATTTGTTGTTGCAGCTTTCAAATCATTTCCTAAATCTAAAGGCATCCTCATATTTGTATCAGGATCAACAGCTTTTTTAAACATAATGTCTTTTGTGCCAAATTGCATTTTCACAATAGTTTTTTCATTTGTTCTTACCGTTAATTTGCCTAATACAAAGGCTTGTTTTAACTGCAAATCAAATTTATGCTCTACCACCTCAAAATCCCAATTAAAGTTAAACATAAGGTTTAAAACCTTCCTTACATAAGTTCCTGTAACGTAATCCCATTTACCACCGCCTTTGGCAGGTCTTTGGTAAACGTGTTTAGGTGGTGTTTTTTTAAATAGTATTTGTAATTGTTTTTCATTTAGCACAATATCTTCTGAAAGTCCTAAATCTTTTAATGCAATTCCATCGCTTACTGTTTGTAATTTATTTTTTTCCATAATTATAATTTTGTTATCTGGTTTAATTCTTCTACAATCAATTTAAAATGCTCGTCAAATTCATTTCGTGAGCATCCTTTCATATTTTCGTAACTTTCGTTGGCAGAACCATTAAAATCTATATGCCAATTACTATCATTTTTTCTGATATGCAAGTTATTTTCTTCATCAATAATTTTGACAAAGAAGTCCATTGTTTCTAATTTTAAATATCTAGGATACTCCATTTTCAAGGTTTTTTAATCGTTGTTTTTCAATTGTTCTTAGTTTACTTCGCTTTTTTGCGTTGTTGTTCTTTTCGGTGAATCCAACTGTATATTCTCTCCAACCCGTATGAGAATTTATTTTCAAATCCCAAAATTGCAGTTTCTTTATTCCCATTTCATTGAGTTTATTTTATTTCCAAAATCTGTTAAAACTTTAGCTGTGTGATTATGTTGTAAAGCCTTATCAAAATCTTTTTTATCGTAGGCTATTCTCCATTGTTTGCTTTGCTCGTTTATTTCGTCAAATATCAAATTTATTATTTTTTGTTTTTCCATTGGTTTGTTTTTTAGGTTTTAATATAAGAACATCTGTAACTGTTCGTGAAGAAAATCACTATCCTCATTCATTTCATCAAGTTGTTTTTCCGTTGCTGGTATTCCGTTATAGTCAGCAGTTTCAATAAAAGCATCGCAGAATCTTGGGCTATCATCTATTCTAATCCCGCCAAATGTTAAATTGGTTACTAATTTTAAATCTAGTTTTTTCATTTTTATTTGTTTTTTAGGTTATTATTAGTGTGTTCAAGTCTATTCTTAGTAAGTATATATAATAGCATTAACTAAAATACACTTAAAAAAGGTTAAAGACTTTTAGAATCTTTTTTGGCTACTATTCCTATTCCTACTTAGATTAGGTGCTAATATACATTATACTTACTTTTGACTATGTTTTGACTTGTGGCAAATTGCATAGATTTTCGCAAGGAACGTTTGACCGTATTATAGTACTTTAATTTCCTATATGTTGTTTGAGTTTTTAAGGTCTAACCATTGTAAACACCTTTTAACTTATGTCAAACAAAAATCCTCTAATCTACTTGAGCCTAGTACACTCGTTCAATTAAAGGATATAATGTAAATTTTATAATGCAGTACTAGTACATCAAGTTACAAAGATAGTCATTTTTTTCTAAATCTTTCACTTCTTTCTAAATTATTGCCAAATAAAGCTAAAAATATAACTATTAGCAATTTATATCCAAACCAGTACCAACCTAATGATATTGATATTCCTAATATAAACGCTCCTAATACTTCCTTTAATTTCATAATATTTAATTTAAGTTATTTTTTAAAGTAAGAGTACAGCTAAAAATGAAAAATTATTAACCTATTAATAAAATACCGTACCCTTACTTTTTTAGAAACTGTATATAATATTCACTACGTATATACAGTTATTTTCGCTTTTCAGACGTTCTAAAGCAAGTTATCTATAAATAGACACTCATAGTCTTTTAATTTTTTATAGTGTATTAAATACGCCCACTTTAGCGTAACACATAAACTGTAATTCCTAACCTATCTAAAATAGGGAAGCTTAAATTTATTTATGCAATTGTCAGAATTTTACCCAAGAACTTTTTGTAGTTTAAAGTGCTAAATTACTAAATAGTTTTTTATTAACACTATATTCTAAATTGTTAATATCTATAATACACTAACAATCAATAAGTTTTACCTATAATCTAGTCTTTTTTATAATCCAAATTGTAATTCCAATGTAATAACATAACATTAAATCAATTATAATTTTCAAGGCTATTAAATTAATATTATAATTTTGATATATAAAATACATAAATGCTATTATTGGCAATAAAACGAGAATTGTAAATTTTATAATCTGTAAATGTTTCATAAGTTTTGCATTTTAGATCGTTGTAACTTTGTTTTTTTAATGTAGTAATCTGAATTATCGAAATACTTATCACTACCTAGTAAATTGAATAAGGTAGCGTATTTTACAACCTTATTGTTAATTTTTATATTCTCATCTACTAATTTTCTAATACTGCCTATTATCTTACTTGAATTTTCAAGCCCAGCTTTTAGTTTTTTCTTGTCTATAAATATAAAGTATTCTTCTTTTTTTTGCATATCTAGTTTTTTAATTTAAACAAACTTTTTTTGTAATCGTATATTTGTTATAGTGTTTATTATTTAAGTTCATTAAAACAGTATCTTTGTTATCAATAGATATTAAATTTCCTTTAACTTCTTTTAAAATTCCATCTTTATATTCTTTTACTTTAAAATAGTATTTAAACATTTTCATAATTTTAGTTTTTTTAGTTTTTAAAATATAATATTTTTTATAAGTTCTTTTAGTACTTTTTTATAGTCCTGTTCAGTTAAATACATATTATCCCCTTCTTCATCTTCAATTTTAATATCTTCAACTGTTACGCTTGATTCTTTTTTATCGTATTCATTGGGCGAATTATAACCTCCCGAAGAAGTGCCATTTTCATCTACTTTAATGTAAAATGTAATTAAATGGTTTTTTACTTCAACCTCGAAATTTTCATTTTCATAACTGCCAGTTATTGATCCATTATCCAAATAATCCCAATCATCAAAATTTATCTCAATCTCTTTAATGTTTTTTACTATTGTATCAACGATTTTAGCACGTTTTAAGTGACTTTCGTAAATTTCTAGTATTTCGCTATAACTAAAGTTTTTTTCGCTGCTATCTACGGCGTAAATTTGACTTTTACCCAATTCAAAAGTGTAAAAGATAGTTCCATTGGTGCAGTTGCTATTTCGTTCACATAGGTTTTTAATTTCCTGGTGTACTAATTTTTCAGTATAAAATTTGATTTTTTGCATAATATTATTTTTTAGTTTTTTGTGGTGTTAAATTTTATAATAATCATCCGACTTTAAAAATTGCATCCAATCATTTTCAGTATTCATATTTTCAATGTCAAATTCTTGTTGGTTCATTGTTGAAGTTCTGTACTTTACTTTTGATCCGTCTACATACGTTTTTCTAATTGTAAAAGTTCGCTTACTTTGATTTGCAGTTACTTTAATTGTTTCTTTTAAATTTTTCATTATCTTAATTTTTTGGTTTTGTTAAAATTGAGTTTTAAATTTTTGATTGATATAATCAAAAAAATCATTTATTTCATTTATCTCATTTTGAGAATAAAATTTATTAACTGGGTCACTTTTTTGGCTTCTTATTAAACTATTTCGTTGATTCAATAATTTATTTGTCATTATTTCAAAATGATATTCTGATAATTTTAAATTGTAATTTTTCATGATGTTATTTTTTAGTTTTTAAGCGTTTAAAATAATCATTTTTTGTTGAACTGTTATGTTTATAAAGTTTAAATCTAAAGGCGTAAAATGCCGTTTAAATTGCCTTACAATTAAACATAATGTTAACAAGTCGTTTTCAGTTTTGCAATTTGCTATGATTTTTACAATCTCTTTTAAGGTTTGCATTTTTTTTAAATTAGTTCTAGTTCATAACCATATAAGCTGCAAGTAATTTCATTAGTAGAGCTAACACTGTCAAAGCTGTATATTTTTCCCATAATTTCGCCGTCATCTTCTTTGTGTGTTATTTTTAATATGTCATTTTTCCAACCCATATCGGAATATGTGTCATTTTTTGCATCTTCTGTTAATTTTACTTTTGTTCCTATTCTTAAATTTTCCATTTTTTTATGTGTTTTTTACATTAATATCTCAATACCTAATTCACTAGTCAAAATCAAAACTTGATCCAGTAAATTATAATCTTCGTTTTTTGTAGCTTCATTATAAACTTTTTGAAGTGCTTTTTTTGCTGCTTCTTTGTTTTCTGGTGTAATTACTTTATTGTTCATTTTGTAAGTGTTTTTTAGTTAAAAAATTGAAAATAACCTTTATTTGTAATTGCAGTTACTTTTTTATCTTTGTGTAATATTAATTTAATTACATTTTTTATAGTTTTTTGCTTTAATAAACTGCTTTTATATGTAGGTGATCCATCTCCAGGAATTGAATTTTGGCAATAAGAAACAAATATAAATTGTTTTTTAAGCTGGTTTAATGTTAATTCGGGTAATAAATCACAATAATTTTTTAAGTCCTTTAAATTAAGTATTTTCATAATATTAAGAGTTTATTTTTTTAAATTCCTTTTGTGTTATTTCGTTGCCTTCTTTATTTTCGTAAATAGTAAATTGGTATTTTGCACAATAATTGCGATTAACTTTTGTAACTACTTTTGCCGTTCCTTTTTTGCCCAAAGTAACATATTTATAATATAAGCAAATGTAATTTGTAAATAAGTGAATAGTATAACCTTTAACAGTCTTTTTAACCTTTGTAACTCTTAAATTATTACTTTTTGAGTTGAATGTATCTTTGTTTAAAAATTGTTTATAAGAAGTCATAATTTTAGTTTTTTAAATTATATTTTTATTAATGTATAATATCATATTCGAATCTAAATAAAAAGAATCTATTTGTTTTGTATTTTCTTTTATCCAGTTAATTAATTCATAATGATAAAATTTTCTATTTAATAAAATTTCATTATTTATAGTACTAAAAGGAATATTTTTTTTAATTAAATAATTTGTTAATTTTTTCATAATATTGTTTTTTATAGGTTATTTTCAAAATATGTATTATTTTCTAATTTGTTTTTTAAAATGCGTTAATTGTATTAATTTCAGTTTTTAACATAAGATACTTATATTTATTTTTAGCTTTGTAAGAGCCGTATATTTTCGTTAAAATATCGTAAATCCTAACATCTACATTTTTTGTAACTCGTTTAGTACGTTTTTTAGTTTGCATAATTTTAAATATTAAAGTAAATTTTCTAGTTGTGATTTTTAAGAGTTTATAAATTTGCTATATTTCCAGCAATTACAACAAAATAATTGTTTTTTAATAGGTTAAATTCGTTGGCTTTTTGAGTTTTAAAAGTTAATTCATTTTTATAAAAATCACTTTTAACATTGTAAACGCTTAATTTTGATTTTTTGCAAATTGGATATAATTGTAAATCATTATATTGATAGCTTTTGTTTAAATCATTGTAATACGCTTCTTTTTTATCGTATTTTAATTCTATATCTAAAACACTTAATCTATTTTTTAATACATCTAAATTAATGTGATTGCTAATATTACATAATGCAGAATAATATTTTAATGTATTTTTTGCTTTTAATTCAGGCGATAAGTTCATAATAATAAAATTTTAAATTAGTACTTTGCAAAGATCCGATCTTTACACTTCACATTAAGAAGTTAACAAAGTATAAGCAGTTTTAAAACTTGCTTAGGTTGGTTTGTTACTCGTCTTCTTCTTCTTCTTCTTCAAGTTCTGTAAAGAAGTCGTTTATTTCTTCTTCAAGTTCGTAAAAATCATTTCTTACATTTTGACTTTTTAATAATGAAGCTAATAATTCACTGTTTAAATTTTCGGTAGTATATCCGAACTCGTTTGCAATTTCCATTGATTCATTTAAAGAAGGATCATTTTCTCTTAAGTAGTCCATTGCGGATGCGTAATAAATAACATCTATATTAAAAGCTCCGTTATCATCCAATAAATTTTGGAGGTCTTCAAAACTGTTTATTTCTTCGTGATTTGCATAGTAAATTAAATCAATCTCGTTTGAAATTTCTAATCCTGATAAAAAGTTGATAATTTTGTTTTGTCTGTTTGTTACTGTTGTATTTTTCATGATGATTGTATTAAGTGTTAAATTGTTTTTAATTGTTTAAATAAAATTTTATAAGATTATTATTTGCATTCCTGGTTAATTGACAGTAATATAAATTATATTTTCCCATCTCGTTTTGGTAAACAAAAATACAATTATTGATATATTGCATTCTATGTATTTTTTTTATTCCTAATGGTAAACGTTTCAATATCTGTCTTATTGATAAGTTGTTATATATTTTTGTTTGTGTATTCATTTTATTAGTTTTAAAGGTTAAATTTTGCCCAATGATAAAAATTAGTTAGAAAATAAGATTTTAAAATCTATTACATAGAATGCCAAGTAATAAATAAAGATACTAGTGAAAGTAATTAAAACTACATTCGCTAAGATTCCGATTAATTTCTCTTTTAAGTTTTTCATGGTGTTTGTTTTAATGTTTTGAAATTAATTTGATTAGTTCTAGCAATGATAAAAAGATCTTTATTTGCATATGTTTTATTTTGCATAAAATTTGCAAAGGCTTGTTTTCTTGTTGCTCTTAACTCTTTATATGTTTTGTTTGTTGCCATCTTGTTGTTGTTAATGTTATTACTTATACAAATATAGTGTATTATATAATACCATATATAATAAATAACAACTAAAAGTATCTACAAAAGGGATATTTTCAACTAAAAGTATCGGTATAAGTGCTTAATGAATGATATTTTGCCCAATGATAAAAAGAGTTATTAAATACCTATAAAGAAGTAACAACAAAAACAAATTACTATATAATCATAATTTATTAGTATCTTTGTGAGTATCAATATAATCTATAAAGAAAATCTATATAAGATTAACAAGATTCAACCCAATGAAAAAAGAAGTTATATGTATTCACTAATAGAGATAAAAGAAATTAAAAGTAAAGTACTTCAATCAATAAGCGAGGGCAAGAGTTTAAACGAGATACAAAAGACAAATGGAATACCTGATAGTAATATTGTATATACATGGCTAAATAAAGATAAAGAATTTAAAGATAATTACACGCGTGCAAGGCAAGATCAAGCCATGTTCTATGCTGAAAAGATAGAGAATACCATCTCAAACCTTAAGCAGAGTACTGAAAAGAGCAGGGAGTTAACAGATATAGCACGGTTAGAGATTGACAGTTATAAGTGGATCGCGTCCAAGTTATTGCCCAAGGTTTACGGATCTAATCAGAACCAAACCAACATACAAGTTAATGTTTCACCAGTCACAGGAATGCAGATAATAGATGAGGATTAAATTGTAGTTTACCTTCTTTGGTTCGGAATCAATCACCTAATAAGGTGCAAAAAGTTGTATATTTTCGGCAAATGTACCAAAAAGGGGTGAATATGGCTGGATATTGAAAAACAACAACTCAATGGTGGCAAGGGCTGAGTCTACATCATGCACAGGGTGAAGACAAAAATATAAATGCACGTAATTAAGGCTGACTTTGACAAATAAAATACTTTGATCTTATTAATTTGCTGGTTAACCTGGTGATGCTTATTGATAATAAGGTTGAATGTATAAACACCCTTCAAATATAAGACTAAAAAAATATAAGCCCCCCCCACCTATGCGAATGACGAGAGCATTTAACCCCTCACAAGATTTTTCAGGGTTTTTGAAAGGTTTTTGATTACGTGATACTAATAATATAATAAGGCAGAAATGAGAAAAAAATTCGACCACAAGTGGTAATAAATTAGGTTAGGTGTTTAATTTTCATTAACTTAGCATTAGCCTAACTGATTAGTTGCTTTTTCAGGACAGTCGTAAGTTCAGAGCGATTGGCTATTTTCTTCTTTCTGAACTAATTTAATCTGACAGTAATGCAAAAAGAAATTTGGAAAGTAGTTAAAGGGTACGAAGGTATCTACGAGGTAAGCGATTTAGGTCGAGTAAAAAGTATTGGTAGGGAAGTTTTAAGAGGTCATAATTATCTGTACAGAACAAAAACAAGGATATTAAGTTTATCTACAAATGGAAGATACCAGCATATTCGATTGTACAAGGGTGGTTTTTCAGAGAGATTTTCTATACATAATTTAGTTTGTTTTGTATTTCTTAGCTACGAAAGAAAAGACAGCAAAATAGTGGTTGACCATATCAATAACGTTGGTACGGATAATAGGCTTGTAAACTTGCAAGTTATTAGCCAACGAGAAAATCTAAGTAAGGAAAATAGAGGTAACTCAAAATATACAGGTGTTCACTTTTCTAAAAGAGATAGGAATTGGAAGGCTTATATTACCATAAATAATAAAAGAAAACATTTAGGGGTTTTCGATAACGAATACGATGCTCACTTAGCATATCAAAAAGCATTATCTAATTTAAAACAATAATTATGGATTTAGAAAAAGAATTTAAAATAACACCAAAAGAAAAAGCATTAGAATTATGGAGTAAGTATTATAAAGTTCCAAGAGAATTGTATAATGATAGATTTCAAAGAGAGATATGTAAATATTATTGTTTTTTTTGCATAGATGAAATAATAAAAGCTTGTGAGTATAATGATGTTGAGGTTTGGAATACAAATTGGTGGAATGATGTTAGAAAAGAGGTAGAAAAGTTGCCTTAAAAAATAATTTTCAGAGTTTTTCAAACATTTTGCTTCTCTACGGCATTGTATTACGTGATAAGGTTGGTTTCTGATGCTATTTAAGGCTGTTTCTCGGTTAGGAGGGTAAATAGGGTGGATAAAAAAATGCGACGTTGCTTACGCCTTATTTGATGTATCGAGGATTTCTCGGTAGTTGGTAGATTCTCGATTCGCGAATAGGTATATTCCGTATTCCGATATGCGATATGTTACAAAGTAGGGGTTGTTTTGGTTATTATTTGTAATGGAGTAAGGGTTGATAAA
>Ga0307989_1000153_pt1 | contig 50337 bp, 42 predicted proteins | sample EllFjometagen185_FD_203164 | JGI IMG/M metagenome (GOLD analysis project Ga0307989, IMG submission 203164) | Marine microbial communities from Ellis Fjord, Antarctic Ocean - #185 | ecosystem: Environmental > Aquatic > Marine > Unclassified | place: Southern Ocean | collected 2014-10-08 | reverse complement strand
AGTGGCCTTTCCGGCATAAAATATTCAGTTCCAAAAGCGGCTGCCACCTTTGGAAAACCCTTTGATCCAAAGGAAGTTTTAGCCAAGGTTCAGGAAATTTTAGGTTAATCTAAAAAGGGACCGGAAAAAATAATGAAACCCATTATTAAAATTAAGAATCTTGCCTTAAAGCTGATGATTTCTGTCGGTGTTGTGCTGTTTGCAAGTATCTTTATCTGGTCCCATTTTACCATTAAATTTCAGGAAAAAAACCTGATCGATAAAAAGATATCTGATATTGATAAATTTTGTAACACTGTTCTGAATTTTACCTGGTTTGCAATGCTGCACAATCCAAATAAGGATATGCAGGAACTTTTAAAAAGCATGTCAGTGTATAATGAAATTGAGTCCATAAGAATCTTTAATTGCCAGGGACAGATTAAATTTTCAAATATTACTGAGGAATTGGGCTCCACTGTAAAAAAATCAGCTGTAGCCTGTAAAATCTGCCATGAAACAGATATCCCAGTAATTAAAAAGGATATCAAAGACAGGGTCAGGATTTTTAAATCCGATCAGGGAGAGCTTATGCTGGGTATTATGAACCCTATATTAAATGAGCCCTCCTGCTCAACAGCCCAATGTCATTATCATCCCAGGGAAATAAAAAAACTGGGTGCCCTTGATGTGATTGTTTCTTTAAAAGATGTAAAAAATGAAATCAGCTATGCAAGAAAAATGTCTGCCTGGACAGCCATCTATCTTTTTATAATCCTGTCAATAACCCTTGGTTTTAATATTTTTCGTCTTGTAACCGATCCTATTAAAAAATTGATCAATGAGACAGACCTGATCGGTAAAGGAGACTATATCCATAAAATCAATGGAATAAGCCAGCAGGATGAGATCGGGCAGCTTTCCATTGCGATCCATGAGATGGGATATAAAATTAAAAGCAAGCAAACGGAACTGAACAGACAAAAAGATCTGTACGAGAACCTCTTTGATCAGGTGCCCTGCACGATTACCGTTCAGAATCGGGACTATCAGCTCCTGGAGTTCAACCAGGTGTTTGCGAAAAAATTCAAGCCGGAATATGGAGATTTTTGTTATTCAGCGTATAAGGATCTTAATAAAAAATGCAATGACTGTCCCGTTGAAAGAACATTTGCCGATGGCAAGTCCCATTTCAGTGAAGAGTCCGGAATAAATAAGGATGGAACCATTGCCCACTGGTTTGTGAAAACAGCACCCTTAAAAGATGAAAAGGGAAATATTGTTGCAGCCCTGGAAATGACTATTGATATTTCCCGGAGAAAAAAACTTGAAGAAATTGTCAAAAGTTCAGAGCGGAGATACCATGCTATTTTTGAGAGCATTCCCAACCCCGTATTTATTCTGGATATCGACAACTATAAAATTATCACTTGCAACAACAGTGCCCTGGAAGTTTATGACTACAAAAAAGAAGAATTGAAAAATGAACCTTTTTCTCTTCTTTTCCCGGGCGCAGAAGAATTTGAAAAATTTATAGAAAATTTTGACAATCCGTTTCATGAACGATTAATCAATCATAAAAAGAACCGAGAGAGTATTTATGTAAACATCTGGGTAAGTCCTGTCCAGTTTACAGAACAAAAGGTATTGCTTGTAACCGTGGTTGATATAACCTTATCCGTTGAAACAGAGCACCAGTTGATCCAGGCCGGTAAAATGGCAACGCTGGGAGAAATGGCAACAGGGGTTGCACATGAACTTAACCAGCCTTTATCTGTCATTAAAACGGCCTCAAGTTTTATATCCAGAAAAATAAGCAAAAATGAGGAAATTGATCAAGATATTTTAAACACACTTTCCCAGGAGATTGAGTCCCATGTGGACAGAGCCTCAAAGATAACAAACCACATGCGTCTCTTTGGTCGGAAATCAACGTTTTCAAAGGAGGCTATCAATGTAAATGATACAGTTAAAAGATCCTTTGATATCTTCAGCCAGCAGTTAAAACTGCGGGAGATTGAGGTTAAATGGGAACTTGATGGCAACCTCCCCGAAATAATAGCTGATGCGGTTCGACTGGAGCAGGTTTTCATCAATCTTCTTATTAATGCAAGGGATTCCATTGTAACCCGGTCTGAAAATAATGAAGATGACAAACTAAAACAAATCACCATTGCAACCTCATTGAACGACAGTGTTGTTATTGTCAAGATATCGGATACTGGGACAGGAATTCCAGAGACAGACATCAATAAAATCTTTGAACCTTTTTTTACAACCAAAAAAGTTGGAGAAGGAACAGGATTGGGGCTATCTATAAGCTATGGCATCATAAAGGAATCTGGCGCGGATATCAGTGCCAGGAATAACCCCGAAGGTGGTGTAACCTTCACCATTAGTTTTCCCACAAACCCGGGAGGATTAAAAAAATAACATGGCCATGAAAAATAATAAAATACTGCTTGTTGATGATGAAGCGGGCATCCGGAAGGTTTTAAAAATTACCCTTGAATCATTCGGGTATAATGTGTGCCTGGCACCGGACGGGGAGGCAGGACTTAAATGCTTTATCCTGGAAGAGCCCTGCATTGTTATAACAGACATTAAAATGCCGGGTATTGACGGTATTGAGGTTCTAAAGAGAATTAAAAAATTGAATCCTGAAACAGAGGTTATCGTCATAACCGGCCATGGAGATATGGATCTGGTGGTTAAAAGTCTTCAATATGAAGCCGCAGATTTTATAACCAAACCCATTGATATAGGGGATCTTGAATCAGCCATAATAAAAGCACAGGATCGTATCGCTATTTCTCAGAATATAAAGAGCTACATGGATGACCTTGAAACCCTTGTACAGGAAAAAGACAGAAAGATTAATGAATCTGAAAAACTGGTTACCATAGGCCAGACCATTGCCGGGATGTCCCATGCCATTAAGAGTATTGCAGGGGGGCTTAAGGGTAGTTCTTTTGTCCTGGAACAGGGTATTGAACTTGAAAATCGTGATTATTTAAAACAGGGCTGGGAAATGATGAAAGGTAATATTGATAAGATTACCAAGCTCTCCCTGGATCTTTTAAATTATGCCAAAACGACTAAATTGAACCTTCAGCTTGAAAACCCCAATAAACCGGTAAGGGAAATAATGCAGTTGATGAAGCACAGGGCAAAAGAACAAAATATTATTTTTAAACTGGCACCCTGTACCCAGAAAAAACTGGTTTTTATGGATTGCGAAGCCATACACAATTGTATTTTAAATCTTGTAACCAATGCCTTTGACGCTTTTGATAAAATTAAGACCAAAGATGAAATCAAAAAAGTAAATATTCTCGTTAAAAGTGAGAAAGACAATATCATCTATAAGATCCAGGATAATGGGTGCGGTATTAACGATGCCATAAAAAAATCAATTTTCAATGACTTTATTACCACCAAAGGGGTTATGGGAACCGGTTTTGGTTTAATGACCACCAAAAAAATAATAGAGGAACACGATGGAGAAATAAGCTTTGAAACCGAGGAAGGGAAAGGTTCGAGCTTTGTGATTAAAATTCCATTAAGAAGCAGGGCCTAAAAAAAGGGCGTTTATACGTATGGAAAAAATTTTTCTTAATAAAAACGGACTGATTACAAAAAATGGTAAAAAGCTTACCACCTCTGTCCTGAAAGTGCTGGGAAACACTATTGAAATGGATGAAGCGTTTACCTTAAATTCCTTTTTTATGATGGTCAGTCAATATCCGGATTTGAAAAACATCAGTGAAATATTGGAGCCGCTTCTTGAAATTTTTTCAAAAAACTGCGGTTCAGGATTTAAAACCGAGGAATTAGAGTCATTGTTATTTTATAAAACGATTGAAATAAAAGGCTTTCCAGGAAGCCCAAGCTTGAGTTTTTATACCTCATTGAAAGGAGTATTCAGTAAAAAGAGGTTAGATTTAAAGTTTTTTCATTTGGAAAATTTATTGGACCACAAATTAAGTTTAGGAAAATTAAACCATGTTGTTTTTGGGGATAGGGAGGATGTCTTCCAGTATGAGACCTTTTACACGCTTTTCGAACTTGTGGAAGGTATTGCCTGGGAACTTTCTTTTAATTTTAACCCGTTAGAATGTTCTATAAGGAGGTAATAATGTTTAAAAAAATACTTTTTGCCACAACATCTTCTCCTGCATGTGATGCGGCTGCAAAAATCGCTTTTGAACTTGCTGAGAAATATAAATCGGAATTGATTCTTTATCATGTATTTGGTGTGCCTTCACATGGAGGCGGTTTTTCTGTGACCGATTATGTTACGGGAGAAGAAGATGATGCAGGGCCGGATTATATAGAATTTGTAAAAGACGAGATGAAAAACACCTATGATACACTTATTGAAAAGCATGGAGAGCCAAGGTTTGAAGTCCTTGCAGGTATCCCTGCTACAGAGATTTTAAGATTTGCCAGAAAAGAGGAGATTGACTGCATCATCATGGGCTCCCACACAAGAGCCGATGAAACCGGTGCGGCAAGATTCAGGGGTATCGTGGGGACAACAATGCAGAAAGTCGCCCAGAGAGCCAGATGCCCGGTCCTGATCATCAGCAGACCCTGTGCAACCTGTTTCTGGTATTTTAATAAAATTATTTTTGGAACTGATTTTTCAAAGGCCTCCATGTCTGCATTTAAATTTGCCTTTAAGATGGCAGACTCCATTGGATGCAAACTCTACCTTTTCCATGCCCTTGATATTGATACGTCCCAGGCAGGTGTTGCACCCGGGCAAAAATCAATAGAGGATAAGATATCGGCTGCAAGGGCAAGGCTTGAAGAAGAGTATGTTTCTCAAATGAAAGATTTTGATAATTATGAGATTTCCATATGGGAAGGTGTCCCCTATGTGGAACTGTTAAAATTTGCAAGGGAAACCAGTGGTGATCTGATTGTTATGGCCCATCATACAAGGAATGTTGACCCTGATGAAGCACTGCTTGGGTCAACAGTGGAACAGGTGGTTCTAAGATCAGCCTGTCCTGTTGCCAGTGTGAACCGGCCGGACAGATTATAAACCCTAACATTGCATAAAATTTACCCTTCGGGAAAGCCATGAAGGTCTCATCTTCTTCGTTATCAATGTTTTGCGGTAGACTTCTACAGCTGCAACCTTGCTGCCTTGAACATAAGACTTTCATGACTTTTGCAACGTCAGGGTAAACGGGAAGAAAATGGTTCAAAAAAAAGACAGGCATACGGTTCTCATAATAGATGATGAGATTCAAATGAGATTTTATCTCATGACCCTTGTTAAATCATTGGGGTTTGATCCTGTATTGGCTAAAGATGGTGTGCAGGGGCTTGATGCCTTAACCCGGATCAAGCCCGCTGCCATTATTCTGGATATCATGATGCCCGAAAAAGGGGGATCTATCGTCTACCAGGAACTTATAACCCATCCTGAATTCAAAACCATACCCATTATTTTTTTTTCAGGGGTTGATCGCAAAGCCTTTTTTCATTATATAAAAATGTTGAATGTTAATCTTGAATACGATATTCCTGAACCTGCAGTTTTTGTAGCAAAAGACGCTGACCCTGAATATCTTAAAGCGGTTATTGAAAAATGTGTATTGGGAGCTGATCTTGAATTAAAATAATTGAATGGGACAACCATTATGGCAGTGAAAGTTTTGCTTGTTGATGATGAAGAAGGTATTAGAAAAGTACTGAAAATAACCTTGCAGGATATTGGGTATGAGGTTTTTACTGCGGATAACGGGAAAAAAGCGGCTGAAAAGATCGACAAGGGCTTCTATGATATCGTTCTGACGGATATCAGAATGCCGGGTATGGATGGTATCTCTCTTCTGAAACATGTAAAAAAGAAATGCCCTGATACTGAAGTGATTATGATCACAGGACATGGCGACTTTAAACTTGCCATTGAAAGCTTAAAGCTTGATGCTGTTGATTTTATTTCAAAACCCATTGATAATGATGTCCTTGAGATTGCCCTGAAAAGAGCCCATGACAGGATAGGCATACGAAAAAAAATCCTGGCCTACACAAAAAATCTTGAAGTGCTTGTAAAAGAAAAAACCCGGAAATTAGCAGAATCTCAAAAAAGATACATACAGCTGTTTAATGAGTCACCAAGCTATTTAACCATACAGGATAAAAATCTCAATATAATTGAGACAAACAGGATTTTTAAGGAACACTTTAACTATAAAGAAGGGATGACTTGCTATGAGGTATATAAGGGCAGAAAATCTCCCTGCCCTGGGTGCCCTGTTATAAAAACATTTGATGACGGCAATTCCCATACGGCTGAAATGGATGTTGTCCTGAAAGATTCAAGCGAGCGCAATATTTTTATTCAGACATCGGCCATTACGGATTCAGAGGGAAAGGTCAAGCATGTCATGGAGATGTCTACAGATGTAACAATGATCCGCGAACTGCAGGATCATCTGGCATCTCTTGGGCTTCACATCGGTTCTGTGTCCCATGGCCTCAAACAGGTTTTAACAGGACTTGATGGTGGATCATATTTCATAGAATCCGGCCTGAAAAAAAACGATAATCAACTGATATCAGAAGGCTGGGAAATCGTAAAAGAAAAAATTTCAAAGACAAGACAAATGGTATTGGACATCCTCTACCATACTAAAAAAAGGGAACTTGACAGATCCAGCGTGTTATTAACAGAATTGATAAAAGAGATTGTTTCGTCAATTCAGCCAAAGGCAGATCAGGAAAATATCCATTTAAATGTTGACGCTCCCCATAATAACATTTCCCTTTATATTGACAAAATGGCTTTTTTAGCAGCATTTTCCAGTATTCTTGAAAATGCGGTTGATGCCTGCAAATCAACGGATAAAAAAGGCGAAATTGATTTTTTAATCCAAATCAAAGATCCTCATATTATTTTTACCATTAAAGACAATGGCAAAGGACTGGACGAGAATAGAAAAGATAAAATCTTCAACCTTTTCTACTCTGATAAAGGAAACAAGGGGACAGGCCTGGGCCTTTTTATTGCATCACGATCCATTAAACAGCATGGTGGAACAATAAATGTTACCTCTCAATTGAATCAATATACCCAGTTTATTGTTACCCTTCCTTTAAAATAATCTGTTTTTTAAGTAAAAGTTGTAATACATAAAATTTGTATGGCAATTGCAATCTAAAGGCCTTTTTGGTACTGATATATTATAAACTCTCAACTTTCAGTCTTAGGCCCTTAATAGTTGGGGTCAGTAATAGGTGGGGTCAGGCTTGCGTAGTTGCGTTAAACCATATCAATTTTATTTTTTGAAAAATCGAGGAGCATTTAATGCAAAATCATAAAAATGGCATTCAGGTATTAGGAATCAACGGAAGTCCGCGGCAAAATGGCAATTCCAGGTACCTTATGTCTTGTTTCATGGAAGAAATGAAAACCCTGGGACATGATACCCAGGTATTGGATGCGGTCAAACTCAAGATTAATCCCTGCATAGGTTGTGGTAATTGTGAAACAAAAGGGGTGTGTATTTTTAAAGATGATTTTACAAATATTTTTCTGCCGGCCGTAATAAAGGCTGACATTCTTGTCATCTCCTCTCCGATCTATTTTTATGCTTTTCCGGCAGCATTAAAAGCCTTGATTGATCGTATTCAGGTATTGTGGTCAAGAAAATACAGGCTAAAGATGGATGATTTTAAAGATCACAACCGCAAAGGAGTGCTTCTGGCAGTTGGTGCCACACGTGGAAAAGATTTGTTTGACGGGCTAAAGCTGACTGCCCGGTATTTTTTTGATGCCGCAGATATACAATACAAAGCCGATCTGTGCTACAGAGGGATAGATGAAAAAGGACAGATGGAAAAGCATCCCACCATCCATGAAGATATTAAAAATCTGGTTCAAAAAATAGTTAAAGCCTGACTGAAAACCCGTATTTGGATGGCTCGTAGAGGAGCGCATGCTCACAAAGTTGCTCATATGCAAGGCGCAAGAAATTTTGAAACCGGAGTGTACTATTGTACATGAGCCCAGTTTTATAATTTGGCACAATTTTGCAGCAACGAAGCAGGTGAGTGAGTTTTCGTGCAAAGACTAGTTGGCTAATACCTCCGGTGATATAATACTGCCATGGGCATCCTTTAATTCCAAAAGAGCTTTTTGCTGTTCAGCCAGAATATCAAAAAGGATTTGGGGAATCCCCTGTTCTTTGGCATAGGCATCCTGCTGCAGTTCAACCCGATTAATAATATTATCCAGGTATAAGGAAAATTGTTTGGTATACAGCTCTTTTGTATATTCTTTATTAATAATCTGTTTAAACAATAATTTTAAATCATCATATTTGGGAAGATTTCCAATGGGAGTTGCAATATAGTCTATTTCGTTATGGGCATATCGCTCAAGCCAGGAAAGCCATACTTTTACATCTTTTTTCTCTCCTAAAAGCTTAGTAGAATCACCACCACGGGCTTTTTCAGTTAAAAAATAATTCAGGCCGGCCATCACGGGGGTATAATCTTTTTTTATTTTATCGCTTCCAAAGAATTTGAACTGGACATCCATATAATCTCCCAAAGCGCCGGGAATAAAAGGTGCGTTGGCCCAGGGAGCTCTTTTAATACCCGTTGCACCGACTTCTGTTGCTGTGGCGGCAGAAACAATACAGGCACCGATTACAACGCCGTCAGAAGAATTTTTAGCCACCCATACCGGGGGCATGGTGTCGGCATCCCGACCACTGTAAGTAAAAACTCGAGTTAGAGCGCCTTCAGGGTTCTCTGCTTCTGGAGAATAATTATCAAGGGATTCAGACTTTAATGTGCAACGCGAATTAGGATGGGATAAAGGGATGGGTTTTCCATTTTCATCTATTTTGCCATCATGCCAGTCACCCTGAAAATTAAAGCCTTTTTTGGGATGATCTTCATTGTTTCCCAACCAGTGGGGAACTTTGTTTCCATCAATCAGAACATTGGACCAAATCACTTCGTGTCCGGGTTGTCTTAACACTTTCATCAAAAGAGGGTCGCCTTCAAGATTAACATCTTCTACAATGCCGAAAATGCCACATTCAGGATTGACAGATCTTATGCTGCCGTCATCTGCGATCCACATCTGGGCAAGATCATCACCGATAAATACATTTCCCGCCATGGCCGTTGTGGTTTTTCCACATCCGCTGGGGGCGGCACCTGCAAACCAGGTCACGCGATTATTGGGCCCGTGGATTCCCGTAATAAACATATGTTCAGACAATTCATTGCCGGGATTTTCATACACAGCCTTATCCACTGCAAACCGATGATTTCCTTTTTTGAGCAGCAAGGTATTACCGGCATAGGTACATTTCCAGCTATAGGTTGTTTTAAATTTGCGATCCATGAAAACCCTGGCATCGGGAAGATCCTGTGCTCTATTCAGGCCTTCACTGTGAACATTTGTAAAGAAATGACCCAGAGCTTTTACTTCATTGTCAAAATCTGCATAGGTGTTTCTATAGAGCAGTTCGGCACTATGGGCAACATAGGTGGAACTTGTGATTTCCAAAGCCGGATTTGAGACGGGAGAGCCAACAGGACCTCTCATGTAAAATCCAATGATCATGGTCATGCCTTTCATGATATCCGCCATATTGGATCTGACTTGTTCAAGGGCGGCAGGCCTGTCCATCCGGTTGGCAAGTGAACTGACATGATCTTCGGGGTTGGCAATATAATAGGTTCTGTCAACGATTCTGCCTTGTTCCTGGGCAAGATCATAATGAATGGTATGCCCGTCCATGGCAAGAGAGCTTTCTTCTTTTTTAGCAAGGGCAAGATTTTTGATAAATTTCTTGTCTTCTAAGGATCCAGTATTGACGAAAATTTTGGAAGGATTGCAAAGAACAATTGAGTTAGCAATTTTTTTTAACACTTCAGGATGTTTGATTTTTAAAAGCCGGGATAATTGTTCATCATCCAAATATTTTTGAAATACGGCTTTGGCACTCTCTTCAGAATCAACCTTTCCAAGTTCATTTATAATATCAATATCATTGCCCGTATTATGCATTTTACTTATTGTCTCCAAATTTAATGTTATCAAAAGGACTTTGTATTCTTCTAACATTAAATTGTAAAAAATCAAATATTATCTTATGTTTTTTTAAAAAAACTTTAATTGTATTTTTCTGATAACCAGTATAAAACCTGTATGGTAAAAGGTTATAAAGGCTTGAGGTAAAGGGAAAATATGACTAAAAAAATATTTGCGGATTTACACAATCACACAACAGCTTCTGATGGTGATTTTACATCGGAACAATTGCTTGAATGGGCAAAAGCCCTTGGAATAAAGGCACTTGGTATTACTGATCATGATACCTTGGAAGGTTTGAAAAATGCAGTCTTAGCAGGAGAAAAATATAATATTGAGGTAATCCCCGGTATTGAGGCTTCTATCCGGTTTAAACGATCTTTTTTTACGGGTACATTGCATTTATTATGCTATTTTAAACCAGCCAGACTTTTAGAAGATAAGTTTGTAAAAGACTTTCAAAATGTACTGGCCCAGGGAAGGGGAGAAAAACTTTCAAGGGCAAGGATTGATGAAATCAATAAAAATTTTGGACCGGCCGGGAAAATTGGTTTATTAAAAAGGAACCTGACATTTAAAGACATATCAGCTTTCAGTCATAATGCAACAAGACGGCACTTTGCCCTTGCTTTAAGGCGAAACTTTGGGATTATAGATGCGGATATTATCAATACAATTATTGGAAACAACAGCCCGGCCTACCTACCTTCCGGAATAAAATTAAAAGATATGAGTCGTTTTATAAGGGAAAACAATGTCCTTGCAGTCCTGGCTCATCCGGCAGCCGGGTCTTTCACTGGCAAAGGGCATTATAAGGAAGTCCTGCCGCCAATTGAAATTGTAGAACAGATTTTGCCGGACTTTATCAATGCGGGTATTAGAGGCCTGGAAGTCTATTATCCAGGTCATATTAAAGAACATCAGGAGTTAATGAAATCCTGGGCGAAAAAATATCATCTTTTAATTACAGGTGGATCAGACTGCCATGATGGAAAAGAACGTCCTCTGGGAGTAAGCGGTATATCTGAACCAGAATATTTAACATTTAAGGAGTCATTGGAATGAGAAGAAAAGAAAAAGAAATTACAAATAGAGAAGATATTGAAAAGTTTTTAAGACAAAGCAAAGTCTGCCGCCTGGCAATGGTTGATGGTGATAAGCCATATATGGTTCCCTTGAATTTTGGCTACAGCGACGGATGCCTTTTTTTCCACTGCGCAAAGCAGGGAAGAAAAATAGACTTGATTAAAAAAAATCCCAATATCTGTTTTGAGGTTGATGAACTTATTAAGTTAAATAAAGCAAGTTTGGCCTGTGACTGGGGAATTGATTTTAAAAGTGTGATCGGATCAGGTAAAGCCCAATTTTTAGAAGATTCAAAAGAAAAGACACAGGCATTACATGCGATTATGTCACAATATTCAGGCAGGACATTTGAATATCCCGATGAGATGCTTGAAAAAACACTTGTGATAAAAGTTGTTATTGAAGAAATGACAGGGAAGCAATCTTAAGAGTAGTGGGAGTTGTTGTTAGGAGACAATATGAGTGAAAGCATAGATAAAACTAATTTTTTGGATCTTAAGTCCTGTGACCCTGAAAAGGTAATATCAAGAACGGGATGCAAATTTGATAAAATCAAGCAGCAATACTTTGTAAATATATGGGGGCATACCTATTGCGTTGATTTAAATAAATATGAGGTCAGGACTGAAGGAACGGGCTCAAAAGACCATCATAGTTATTTAGATTTATTTGTTTTATACTACCTTATGAAATCAAAAAACATGCTTCCTTCAGGGGTCTGGGTGTCTGAAAAAGATATATCGGGCGGGGCGGCTTTCTTCAGAGGCCCGCACACTATTCCGACGGATATGATGACAGCAAGATTTGGGGAGGATATAGATTTTTTTAAAAAAGACTGTGAAAAATTAGAGGGTACCCCCATAGAAATGGCGGATGCCGCTTTTTTATTTAAAATTACGCCGACCATCCCGGTAGCTGTATTATATTGGCTGGGTGACGAGGACTTTCCAAGTGAAGCAAAGCTATTGTTTGATAAAAATATAGAGCAACACTTGCCGCTTGATATCATCTATGCCTTGTCTGTTGGGGTTTGTCATGCCCTTGGCTGAATAGTGGCCAAATAGTGGCTGCTAACAAACTCTGTAATTTCCAAGACCTTTCATCTTGCCCGGTTTAATGAAAAAAGTGGGAAACATAGCCTTTTAGGCCATTGTTTCCCACTTTGTTTTTTTACTAAAAGCTATTAAGCGTCTTTAGTAATTGAAACCCATGTTTGGGTGAATTTTTGTTCAAACACTATTTAAAAGCATCAGAAAAAGTGCTTACCAAATCCTGACCATCTGCCTCATTGAAACAATAGCGCATATCAATAAAATTGTTTCGAAATTTTATAATATCGTCTTTAACTGCAGATCCTTTTTGAATCAGATCTGCCATTAATCCTGCAAGGATTTTAAAATCTTTTTCTTCCATGCCGAACCGAGTCATTTCAGATACTCCCATACGAAGGGCTCCTGACGCTGTGAAACCTTCTTCAACAGGGGTTGCCTGATAGTTGACAATGATATTGTTATCTTCAAGTTGTCTGGCTATCTTTGCCCCTTTGCCATAGCCTACATTCAAAATAACCTGATGAGTCTGGGTAAAAGAGATGTCAGGGTCTCCTGCCACATCCAGGCCCTGCTCCTTTAAAGCATTTGCAAAGGCTTTGGCATTTGAAATAACAGCTTTCTGGTAAACGTCCTTAAAATGATTCATTTCATAGGCGGAAAATAAAAGCCCGGTCATGGTACCGAGATGGTGGTTACTCACACTACCTGGAAATGTTCTTCTCTGAACCGCTTCCCATATTCCATATTCCATATCTTCTTCATTGAAATCAGATGCAATTACACCGCGCTGGGTACCAAAATAGGTTTTATGGGTAGACCCGGTTACGATATGGGCACCTTCTTTCAGCGGTTCCTGGAAATGACCGCCGTAAAGACCCAGAACATGTGCCATGTCATACATTACAATGCAGGACGGGGCAAATTCATTCACAAGAGCGCGGATTTCAGCCACGGGCTCTTTATGGATAATCATGCTTTTTCCAAGAATGGCAAGCTCTGGTTGATGCTCCTTTATAATTGCCTCACAGGCGCGGATATCTATTTTATAGGGATTGCCTTTTTCCACCGGGAAATTAATAACGGCTGCTTTCTCTGTTTTGGGGTCTCTTGCCACAAAATCACGAAGCGCCCCCATGGGCTGCGCACTTAAGTGTCCTCCCTTGATAATATGGTTGTTCATGATTTTTCGGATTCTTCTTTGCTCATTTTTTCTGTCAGCCCGGTTGAGAAAATCCACAAGTGCGCTGAAAACGGCAGTATTGGCCATTTGACCAGAGATAACCCTTGATTCGATATTTTGGCATCCCAGAAAGGTTGAAAATTCCTTGTTTAAAAGGATTTCAATTTCCCGGATAAAATCAGTTCCCTGGTAATAAAAAACATCTTCTCCGGCAAAGGCCTTAATTTCTTTGTGCTCTGCATACCGGTTTACAGGGTCACTGATGGATAACAGCCTTGACATATAAGACTGGCTCATTTCCGACGGGATCAGGTTGATACACTCTTTTTGTCGCCAGGTATGATTGTTTAAAGCCTTTGATACCAGCTGTCGTGCCAGTTGGGGATACCGAGTGTCGCTTTCCACAGATTTAATGGATTTTAATTGATCATGGGGAATGGATCGAACAAAAGGTGGTGCTTCCGAGCTCATATGATAGGGAACGACAATACTTTCACACCGTTTTTTCCTGATCTCTATTTCAAGAATCTCTCCCTCAAGAATACTGCTGTCGATCAATGCCAGGGCCACAGCTCTTCTTTTAGAATCTTCTTTAAACTCAGAATTCAGCCCGCTTCCTTCGGGCTCCTGAAACGGGATCATGGTTCCGGAAGTAATATATCCCACATGCGTATTTTTGGAAAATACTCTGTAGCCTTCTCTTGCAATCCCTTTTCCCGTAATGGCAAGGGGCATGACCATTCTTGGCAAATAAGAAATGTTTTCAAATTTTTGATCTGTAATATTTTTAAAGGCAAGATATTGCTGATAAAGAGCATTCTTTCCTATAAAATCGCCTTTAAGGGGTGAGAAGCTGACGGCAAATTTGGATAATTTTGATGCAAACAAAGGGATTTCTTTGTCGTCATGGTCTATGCCCAATTCATGGCCGTATAAGGGAAGGCAGGACTCCAGACGTAACGTGTCCCTGGCACCAAGCCCAATGGCCACAGCTCCTTTTTCCATTAAAAGGTCCCAGATAAAACCGGCGTGTTCATTTTCCATGAAGAGCTCAAATCCCAGGGGTTCTCCGGTATAGCCGGTTCGCGCAAGACAGGTCTCAACACCGTTGATATCAACAATGCTTAAACAATTTCTTGCTGGTTCAGGCATAGTACCGCCAGTAATAATTTGCTGGATAATGGATTTGGAAAGGGGGCCCTGAAGGGAAATCATGGATACTTCAAATGTCCTGTCTATCATTTCGATATTTTGAAATAAGGGCAGGTATTTTTTAAAATGGGCCACATCTTTTTCCCGGTTGGAAGCATTGACAACCAGCAGATATTCTTCTGGTTTAAACCGGTATAAATATGCATCATCAATGGCGCCGCCGTTCTCATTCTGTATCAATGTATATTGGCTTTCGCCAATTTCTAAGGCCATGGCATTATTGGTAAGAATGTGTTGCAAAAAAGGTATGGTATCTTTTCCTTTGAAATAAAGTCTTCCCATGTGCGATACATCAAAGATGCCTGCTTTTTTCCGGGTAGCTGTATGCTCATTAATGATGCCGGCAGGATATTGTATGGGCATTTCCCAGCCCCCAAATTCTACGATTTTTGCATCAAGATCCTGGTGGTTTTTAAACAATGCAGTTTTTAAAAGTTCGCTCATAATATTCTCTCTAAATTAAATAATGGTTTCAGACAAAAGTTTCAATATTTTTTCTTTATAAGAAAAAAACCCTAATAAAAACAAAAGGGTCTGTCAATACATAATAGATTTGCTCAAACCCTGTCTTAACTCTCCATTAAGAAATTGTATGTACATGAAACCAATCAATTCTTCCCGGCCAGTAATCCTTAACCTTCTCCAACGCAAACTATAGAGACAGTAACCCGCTCCAGCAAAAGTCAACTCCTCCGACGTGGCTTTTTTGGAGATCCATTCTCGGACCTGACTTTTACTTCAGAGAAACCATTTCAAAATATGCCAAGGAAAATAATGGCTTTTTAAATGCAGGGCAAAAGAACTCTGGGCATTGTCAGAAGAACCTTGATCATAGGGAAACGAAAATCCAGATAAACGGGTGTTGCAAACCAAATACACACACAAGGCTTTTGTTCTATGTGAAATTTAACAAAGGAAAAAGATGATTTTCAGCCTCCAATAAAATTTATAGCTACACTTGGAGATGAAAAAACAAAGAATGCTATATATAGGGGTGCTCAAATTTTGCCTGGATTGAGTCTTTAAAATGCCAGTAAACGCTTGTAAATTGGGCCTCATCCTGAGTCGTTATAGACATAGGTGTCGCCCAATTCCTAATTGCAAAATCTTAAAAAATAAGAAATATTGAACTGAAGCTTATGAATACTATCGCTCACAGGATGGATTCGAGTTTTCATCATTAGTGGAAAAAGAAGTTAACGCCTCTGGTATCAACACGTTCGGTCCGTACTGGCAGCCAAAATCACAATGACACCGACTGACCGTGCAGTGACTGCTTTTCTAAAACCATGCATGAATATGGAATCCAATTGTCATCTAACAAATTCTCGCACGATATTACCCGTAACTTAAGATTTTTTTTTGCTAATTCCTGTATGTTATCGGGATGAAACACTCTAAATTCTCGAATTTCGTTATACACCTCATTGTAATGAGTTAATTGCGTATCATTTGCCCCAGCTTTGAACATTAAAAATAGTTGTCCAGTTGGTTTAAGTATCCGCGCTACATCTGCCAAACCCGTCACCAGTTCATCATAACTATTCAAGTGTTGAATAACACATGATAATATTACGAAATCTTTGTTTTCATCATTATATGGCAAAGAGTCTTTTCCTAATTTGAAAGCAAAGCAGTCTTGATAGTCTTCAGGGGCGGAATCTACTACGCTCTTATCAGCATCACAACCATCTAATGTACAGGATTGGAAAAATTTTCCATTACATGCACCAGGGCCACAACCTAAATCTAACCCCTTACCCAATTGAGTTCTGGAAAATTCTTTAACATAATCGGAGAATTTGGGATACTTTCCCAAAAGAACGTCACAATCCCCTTGATAACATCCAATTTTATTCGAATAGTTCATTTTTTCTCAACCCTATGCTATCTATTAGTATTTTATTAGAATATTACGATTGGTAATGCATCGTTTTGAATAATTTTGTTATTTCTATGTCATAATTCTGAGATTGTATCAAAAGGTTCATACAATTCTCTCAAGACTCAACCAAACGCATCTTTAATTTCAAGACCTCTAATTCATTCAACGTTAAATGAGATCAATGCACAAGTCAAAACTACTTTGTTCTCTTCGAATATCCCCAACTTTTCCCTGAAGCTATACATTGGCAAAACCCGTGCAAATCTTCAAGCTCTTCATAACATCGTTCACTTCAAAAGCGTTTTGATAATAAGCATCTGCACCAATTTTTTCTGCAATGAGATCTGATGTGGCTGCACCGCCAACCACAACCTTAACTTTGTCACGAATTTCCTCTTCTTCCAGTTTTTTAACCAAATCTTCCATTTCCGTTATATACCTAATATTATTTCTTGACGACATCCACACGTAGTCAGCCTGAAGGTTCTTGACGGAGTCAAAAATCTGATTTGCTGGTATATCAAAACCCAAATCAACCACTTCGTACCCGAATCCCTTCAGAAGCAGCACGGCTATTTTGGGGCCGGGGTCTTGGATTATTTCGCCTTTCCCAGTAGCTACAACAATTTTTGACTGATTGATCCCGGCTTCATGCAAAGGAGATGCAAGTATCTCCATTGCATCATCAACACATATAGCAGATGCCAAATATTCCATACCCATGTATTCTTTGGATTTATACTTTTGGTCAACCACCTCCATGGGCTGGGCCAGTGAGTCCACCATGATTTTTTCAGGATCGATACCTTGATCCAACGCAGCCTGGGTTAATTCAACAACACCAGGCTGACCTTCTAATTTATGATATGCCCCCTGGAATTCGGTGTTTCTATTACCCAGAATGACGTTATCGGATATTTTGTCAAGAAGCGTCTCTTCACTCATTTAAACCTCTTTTCCTTGCAACTATAGAGTTCGAACAAGTTGCATAAGTTTGTTTATATAAAAATATTACAACTAAATTAGTTTCATCTGAAATAAGTTTTAATAATATAACAAAAAAAATAATTTGTCAACGCTCACACCACCATTCCAAAAAACGATCAATTACTCGTTTTACGTGAAAAATTCACATGACTTGCTAAAAACAATGGGGGTGTTGAGTAGGTACGCCAAAGAAAATGATGGAAAATGCCTACGTCACATCGATATCCTGGACATCAAGCATTTTCGTAAGCTTTGAGAATGAAAAGATAATTTCATTAAGTTCGGAATGGGGCAGTTTTTGTAATCCCTCTATCACTTGTTGTTGAATCGGCGGGGGGGCAATTTCCGCGATTTTCTTACCGTCTTCGGTTAATTGAATGTTGATAATGCGGCGATCAGGTGAGTTCCTTTCCCTCTTTACAAATCCCTTCCTTTCCAAACGGTCGACAACCCCGGTAACAGTGCTCGATTTAACCATCATGCTCTTGGCAGCCTGTGATGGGGGCAATGGACCATTTTCGTAAAGGGCTAAGAGACAGTTGAGTTGCGCTGAGGTAATCGAATAATTTTTGCTCAACTCTTTTGTATACAATTCGGCACCATGAACGAGTTTCCGAATTAATAGGATGATCTCCTTGATTTTTATCTGTTGAGATTCAATTTGAACCCTTTTGTTGGAGCTGAATCTGTCTTTTGTCATGTGTCGACTTTTTTATAAAAGTTGCTATTGTGAACAAAATCAATTCTTGATCATATTGCATTTTGAAAATAAAAACAACTAAACTGTGGTACTAATTTTACCACAGAAAGTAATTTATGGTTAATGTCCCAAATAAGAACGGCATTTGCCAAAGAAACTACTCTTCAATACATCGTTCACTTCAAAAGCATTTTAATAGATGCATCAGTCCCAATCTTTTTAATGCCTGTAAAGATATTTAAAAAATCATCTTTTGAGATAATATAATTGAATCAGAAAGGATCTGTCAGAATGTTCTTTCTTGGAGATAAAATGAACCGACAAACATTCTGAAATGGTACGGACTATGTCTGTACTTCTGAGGATTTTGGGCAGAATTTTTGGCCCTTATTTTCGCCAGAAGTGCACGCTTATACCTTTATTGATATTTGAGGATACCATCTTTTCGTTCTTCAAGATTGGAAATTCTACAAAAAAATAAAGTATTATATTATACTGGTTTTGATGGGAAAGATTTTTAGAATTTTGTTATCGTATCGGATTTGTTCTCATAAAAACCGACGAGAATGGAGATAATGGCTGCAAATGTGCAAAATCCGGATATCAGACAAATGGGTAATAGTCCGAATTGTGACCATATGATGCCCCCTGAAAAAGCACCTGCAACTCTTCCAATTCCAGCGATGGCAAAAAATGCAGACATTGTGGAAGCTCTTAATTCAGGAACTAATTCTGTTGATAAACTCATGGAAGTAACAATGGTGAATTCAAAAGTAAAAAAAACCAGGAAAAGTCCTGCCAATACATAAGCCAAGCCAATATTTAGAATCGGTAAAAGAAAATAGGCGCCAGTACAAAGGAAACCACCAATTATGATGGATTTTTTCAACCCGATCCTGTCAGAGAAAAACACGGTGCAGCCTTCTCCGAGAATTTCGGAAAGCCCAATGAAAACAGTTCCAAATCCAATTGCGGCCAAAGAAAGATGGTAGGATTGTTCAAGCCAGGCCCCGTAAATAACAAAAAGGTTGTCATTGGCAAGAGACATGAAAAAAACAAATGATAAAATCCCTAAAACCTTTCGGTTCTTTATAATGGTTTTCCAGTTTGTAATAAGCTGTGTTCGGCTCTCTGTCTTTGTTTTGTTCTCAGATGGTTTGGTCTCTTTTTTATCCTTTGGCATGACCTTTAATATGATGAAAAAACAAATCAGAGAAAAGCCTCCAATAATTAAAAAAGGCATCTGCCAGGAAAATCGTTCAATAATGACACCTGCTAAGGGGATTCCTACCAAAGTTGATCCTGCCCAGGAAAGTTCCGTGATCCCAATGATCTGTCCTCTTTTTTCAAAGGGAACAAAATTGCCTATAAAGGCCTGAAGACTGGGATCAAAGATGCTTTTGGCAAGCCCTGCCAGGAAAAGACAAATCACCAATACTGAATAAATCGGGATTAAACCCACTGCAAAAGTGCCAATGGTAAGTAATCCCAGAGAAAACAGCATTAAGATTCTATATCCATATTTGTCGGCAAAACTTGCGCCAACTGGTCCTAATAAGGATGTGGCCTGATTGATGGCAATAATAGACGTGATGGCGGAAAGTTCGACATTAAGTCCTCTTGCAAACTCAGGGGCAAAAGGATAAATCAGTCTTCGGGTAATATTAAATAAGAGTTTAGTAAAGGTTGTGATGGTGATAAACCCGGCAAATTGTTTTGGATCGTTTGTCATGGCATTATTTGGGACCTGAGATTACACGATTGCAAGAAACGTTAATTTGTCAAAGATCAAAAGAAGTCCTATCAAAATTAAAAGAATACCGGAAATTTTATTGAGTACGCCTATAAATTTTGTGGCCTTTTTCATGATCTCCAGAATGGAGTTGATGAAAATAGATATTGCAATAAATGGAATTGCAAGTCCTGCTGAGTAAACAGCCAAAAGCAAAACACCTTCAAGGACTGTGTTCTGGTTTCCGGCAACAATCAAAATTGACCCGAGCAATGGACCGATGCAGGGGGTCCATCCGGCTCCAAATGCCATGCCGATTACAAAGGTGCCCATAAGGTGCAAAGGCTTTTCTTTGACATGGAATTTTTTTTCAAAATTCAATCCCTTAATGTTGATAAGCCCGAGAAGATGTAGACCGAATATAAGAATAATTCCGCCACCCAGATATCGGACAATCCAGGAATATTGGGAGGCAAGCCCACCCAGAAAAGATGCAGAAGCCCCAAGAAGAATAAAGATAAAGGAAAAACCCGCTACATAAAAAAGGGTGGACAGGATCACTTTTTTACGGGTTTCCTTTTTGTTTTGGGTCAGTTCATCAAGGGATAACCCCGTGATAAAAGAGAAATATGCCGGTATCAACGGCAGAATGCAGGGAGAAAGAAAAGACAGCATTCCTGCAAGAAGAGCAGCCGGGTAAGTTACGGTTTCAGCAAACACGATATCATCCTTATCTTAAATACCAATTATTAAAGCTATAATCTAATTCATTCTCTTGTGTCTTTCAAGAGAACCTTTTCTAATTTGTTATATCAAATCCGGCTTTTGTTGAAAAAGAATTTCAATCACCCCTCCACCGGCTATTTTTTATCCACCCAGCTGCCTTGTTTTTATCCACATCAAGAAATGTAAATTATTCCTTAATTATAGTATGTCATATAATATCGGACTGTTGACAGCGATGGCACGTTTGTTGAGTTAATTATAAACTAATATAAACAATTAGAACTAACATAAACAATTATAAACTAAGTTAGAGTGATTTAATAAAAACAAATAAAAAAGGAGTTACTCATGAAAAAGATAGACACAAAAAAAATCGTCTTTGTTATTTCGCTTGTTCTCATAGCTGGCTTTAGCACCTATGCACTGGCAAATATGGGATTTGGCTCTCACATGGGCGGAAACAATGGTAATGGATACAACGGATATCATATGGGGTCCGGCAACGGATATGGCATGGGAGCAAACCAACATATGTACAATGGAAACAATATGCATGATTCAGTGCAGATGGGGTCTGGGATGTATAATGATGGGCATATGGGCAAAAACCAGCACATGTACAATGGAAACACAAGGAATTATAACCATATGTATGATGACAGGAACAACTTCTTCAAGTCTGAGAAAACTCCGGCTGATTATAAATTAGAGCCGCAATAAGCACACCATTGATCTGCTTTATCGACCGGTTCGCCACAGTCTCTGCAAAATTTTACCCGGGATTGCTTTTGAGGTTTTTGCAGAGATGACTCATTGGTATCCATCTGGTTACGGCGTGCGACAATCAGCCAAAGGAACCCGATAATAACAATAAGACCCCCCACGATCATGCCCGGGATAACCCAGTTGGTTCGGGCACCTATAACTGCTGGAGATAAGTTCTCCGGTAATGACTTTTCCTCAGGCGCGAGAGGCAGTGGTGTGTTTGCCGAAAGCTGGGATGCTGCTGTCTCGTATTCCAGATGGACGGAAAGCAATTGCCCCGCTAAAACCGGCTTTGGTGATAATGCATGGTATAAGAGCCCGTCCGCACCTGTAATTAAATCCTTTGCCTGAGGATTTATCTTAAAAGATGTTGCGGCTTTAGGCTGCTGTATTTTTAATTCAAGGTTATTAACAGATATATCGGCCTTCCAGGAGTAATCATATGATCGTTTGCTGCCATTTGCAGTGTAAGGAATATAGAACTCCACTCGAAACTGTAAATCCGTGGTGATAAACATCAGCATATCGGATGGGCCTGGGACCGATAAAATATCATCTTTCATAATGCCGTCACGATCATCTATCCTGGCAACTGCATTGAGTTGAGCATTTTTAGGCAATGGTATAATTATTGTAGCCGGGAATATAGTATCGGCTGGTAAAAGACCCGTCAATAAAACCAAAACCGATGGCCGATCATAATCAGGCCAAATTTCAACCCTCAAAGAGTCGATGGTTGAAATCTCGTTTTGGGCCTCACCTTGTGCAACAGGTATCACCAGTAAAACAAATAGAAATATTAATATATTGCGTTTCATGAATCACTCTCCTCTATCCCGAAAAAATAGATACGAAGTTGTTTTTTGTCAAGAAAGTATGGGGAATTCATCTATTTTAAGAATGATTGAATAGAATTATTCAATCTATTGCACAAGTGGATAAAATTTATCCACTACTGGTTATATGAAGCAGATTCGAAATCTCTGAAATTATTTATAACACATAAAAATCAATTAGTTATCGTAACAATTTGGCAATTGGCACAGGTTTTGCTATTTAAATTAGAATTAGATTAGAATATGAATCCAACATTAATAAGGAGGATTAAACATGACTCATTTAAACACAAACAATAAACAGAACCACAAAGATCCTGTATGTGGAATGGACGTCTCCTCTGAAAAGAACTCAATCACTGCTACCTGGAATAATCAGACATATTATTTTTGTGCACAGAATTGTCGCAAAGCATTTGAAAAGTCACCTGAAGCCTACCAAGAAGAAAGTTCGTTTTTCTTAAAAAGATGGTGGAATAATTATCTTAAACGCCTGAACAAGGTTACCAATGGGAAGCCCCAATGTTGCGATTAATAATTATGAAACCATGGCAGTCAGGAACTGCATATGTTATTATTTCAGGAGGTGTACATGATTAAAAATCATTTTATGGTAATTTTTTTTGGTGTCTTATTATTTATTTTAAGTACAGGCACAGCTTTTGCGAATAGTATGGGTCAGGGAACAATGGTTGTGGGATATCATATGATGGATGCAGGCGTTGGTATGGGATGGATGATGTTTCTGTTCTGGGGTCTTGTGCTTGGGATTCTCATTCTTGTTATTCGTTGGGTTTTAAATCTTCCCCAAAAAGAAAATCGTTTTGAAAAAATGCAGGCAAGTGCCTCGGATATTCTGAAAGATCGATTTGCAAAAGGTGAGATTGATATCGCTGAATTTGAATTAAAACAACAAATAATTGCTGATTAGAGGCGGGTTTTATGACTGCCCAAACTATTTAAGACCGAACAATACTAAAATCAGTTGATTCCTTAAATCGTCGTTCAGGCGAAATAGAATGGAAAAAAAATTTGAATACAAATTTTTAAGGAGGTCCGCATGGAAACTGCAAGATTAAATACTAAATTTTTTGAGATATCCATTTTTCTTGTGTTAACCTTTATCGTTCTGGCAATACCAGATTACTCATACGCACATGGTTCAGAAGGTCATGATGAAAATACGTTTACCAATTATGACGCTGTGAAAAAAAGCCTTGGATTATTTGATAAGCTTTTAATGAAAAAAAAACTGGGGCAAGATTGGGAAAGTGATTTTGACAACATCAGTGTTTCAAGATCCATGAAAAAAGGGGGAAAAAATATTGTTGTAAAGATGACCCGCCAAAAAGGAGATCCGGCAAGCCTGTATATTTTCTTTGATGAAAAAGGAAAATACAAGGGCTCTAATTTTAAGGGCAATTAAAAATATTGGTTAAACTTTACTGGAAAGGATACGTAAATGAAAAATCAGGAGACCGAATATAAAATTAATACTAAAATTGGTAACTGGCCCATACAAGCAAAACTATTGGCATCAGCCGTATTTTTTATGATCGCTATTGGACTTTTCTTTGCCATGATCCAGGTGACTATTCATGATGTTCTACCAACTGTACAAACGCTGTTAAATCAATCAACAGAAGACTCTCATAATAATGTAAAGATGTCGACCCAAGAACCGGATGAAATAGGGGACCTTTTGTCGGGTCCGGATATTTCAGAAGCAAAAACCTCTTTCTATAAGAGCAAGGATTTTATTTTTGCTCTGAAATTTACTCATATCCACATTTTCGGAATGAGTCTGCTATTCATGATAACAGGATTTTTTGTTGTCTTTTTTAATATCAATCCAAAGTTACGAAATGCATTGATTATTTTACCCTTTATTGGAATACTTATTGATCTGATGGCGGTTTGGTTGAAAGTATTGTTTTCTCCTTATTTCTTTTTTCTGCATATACCTGGAGGATCTTTGTTTGTACTTGTGTTCGCAATTGATTTCGGAATTGCATATAAACAAATGTGGAGAAAATAAAATATTGCTCATTAAATTTGACGAAAACAATCACATTCCAGGTATTTGTTTCTCCCCGGTTAGAGTTTTAAAAAGATATTGATTACTTTAAAGGTTTTACCACACACAAAGACCACATATTCCCAATACCATCCACTTTAGGGATCCATCCTTTAAATCGCTTATTAAAGACGGCTTCAATGATATGGGGGTTGTATAGTGGCAAATATGGGATATCATCGGAAAGAATCTTTTGCATCTGCCAAATAATTTTTTTTCTTTTTTCTGTGTCAATAAGGGTCCTCTGGATATCGGCGAGCCTGTCAAACTCAGGATTGTTGTAACCGCTCATATTCAACCCCTGGGGCTTATCATGTTTTGAATAAAAAAAAGACCGCAAATAATCCGTATCCAGGCCGAGCTTCCCATAGCCCATTATAAAGGCATCAAACTCGTGTTTTCCTTTGATTATATCCAGTAGAGAATTAAAGTCCATCGATTCTGCAAAGGCTGGCAGCCCTAGTTCTCTGAGCCATTCCTGAATCATGATGCCGGCAAAGGCCCGTTTGGGATCATAACTGGCAGTTGGTGTCAGGATGACAAATTTGTCCATTTTTTTTCCTGAAGGCAAGCGAATATCAGAAGGCTTAACAATTTTACCATCCCCTGTCACCGGAGGGCTTTCCCATGAGTATCCAGCTTTTTTGAGTATTTCATGGGATGATTTTATCCGCTGGTCTTGATCTTTCCCATATCCGTATTTCTTAACATCTGGATTGTACCAGAGATTATTCCCCGACGGAACAATCGAATGCATGGGAGTACCGAAATTCTGCAGGATCCGAGTTAGGATAAACTCCTTATTGATCACAGTGGCAACTGCCTGACGAAGGACCTTGTCATCAAAGGGCGGTTTTCTTAAATTAAATCCCAGGTAATACAGAGCACTCTTTTTGTTAAAATACAGATCAATATTGTCCTGCTCTTTAAGGATCTTGATATAGTCCGGCTGAATATCCCACCAGTAAAAATCGATATTCCCATTTTTCAGGGCAGAGATGGCCACTTCACTGGTGTTATAAAGGCTGAACAATAGGTCATTCACATTGGGCCCGAGCAAATGATTTCCGATTTTCATTCCCTTGCCGAAAAAATACGGATTCTTCTGCATGTGGATATAGGTCCCTTTTTTATATTCAACCATTGCAAAAGGGCCGGTGCCAATGGGTATTTCCACTGAATGGTCCTGGAGTGACCGAAAGGGGTTTTTCTTTCTCAACGCTTCTTTGGCCACTTTTCCCCATTCTTTTTGAGATACCATTGGAGCTGTCATGATCCTGGACATGAAAATGGCAGACGGTACGTTCAAATGGAAGACAATGGTATGGGCATCGGGTGCTTCTATCTTTTTGATGATTTTCCAGCTACTGTAGTATCTGGGTATCTTAAAATCCAAAAAAAGCCGGCGGGTAAACAAAACATCCTGGCTGGTAAAATCTGAGCCGTCAGACCATTTGGCTTGCCTCAGTTTCACAGTATAGGTAAAGGCTTCTTTATCAAATATGGGATTTTCCCTGGCCAGCCAGGGAATCATTTCAAGGGTTTCAGGGTCCCGGCGAAAAAGGGGCTGATAAATAAGGGACAAAATTTTACGAGAGTTGGCATCGGTTCCCAGCCAGATATTCATAGACCGTGGTTCTTCGGGAAGGCCGATTTTTAAAAAGACCTGTTCCCCGGATTTCTGGCAGGAAAAAAAGACGATAGCTGCTGCAATAAATATTCCTGTCAGCAAGAAAAATTTTAAACAGGTTCCCACCTGCCATTTTAATTGATTTTTCATCTTTCCCCCTTTAAGCACCATGATTTTTTTATAAAATCCAGTCCCCTTATCTTCAGTATAATATTATCAAACAGGTTGACCTGTTGAGTTTTTATTTATCATGAAAACATGATGTCGATGGCCGGATTTATCTTATTTCATAATCAAAACTGTTCATGAATTTTTTATCAGCCAGGACAGCTTTTGTCATAACCTTATAAATCCCTTTTTTCTTCATGTCTGCAGTGGTACCAAACCCATCATTCATAATCATTCCCATGGATTTTTGTACTTTGCCCTGTGAATCTTTAATGAGGAAACCGACTTTCCCTTTTAGAACAGGTTTATGATTTTTATCGGTTATGTATATCATTATATGATGGGATTTATCATTTAGTTCACTGCCGCCTGTATCCTGGTTTCTCAGATCCAGAAAATAGTAGGACAGAAAATAACCATCAACAACAGATTCATTTATCAGGTCTCCTATTTTGTCTGATTCAGCACCGTGTTGATTTTCCATGGATACCATCGTTGTATCCGCGGCAAAGGAATTTACGATAAAGAAAAAGGATATGAGAAGAGTCGTGATAATCGGTTTAAATATAGCTTTCATTGTTTGGTCCTTTCATTTTTTAATTTGTTTTATTTCCCACAATTTCCATAGGTTGTAGATCACAGGAATAATAAAAAGCGTCATCATTGTTGATGAAATAAGACCCCCAACCATTGGGGCTGCAATGCGTTTCATTATCTGGGAACCGGAACCCGTACCATACATCACCGGTAAAAGACCTATCAAAGTTGTGGCAACGGTCATTATCAGCGGGCGAACCCTTTCTACAGCACCTTCAATAATTGACTCATGAAGATCCTTTGAAGAATTCATCCCTTGTATACTTTTTTTTCTATTAAACACTTCATTTAGATACACTAACATTACGATACCCGTTTCAGTTGCAAGTCCGGCAAGCGCTATAAATCCCACACCTACCGCCACGGAAAGGTTGTAGTCAAGAAGGTATATAAGCCATATACCTCCCAGCAAAGCAAAAGGAAGGCTTGCCATGACAATAATGACTTCAATAAAATTTCCGAAATGGATATACAGCAGAATAAAAATCACAAGCAGGGTTGCCGGTACGATAATATTCAGGGTTTTTTTTGCTTTTTCCATGTACTCATACTGACCTGACCAGACAATGGAGTACCCGGAAGGGATCTTTATCTTTTCATCGACTATTTTTTTAGCATTTTTAACATAAGTTCCCACATCAATGTCTTTAAGATCAACATAAACCCAAGCCGTTCTTTTGGAGTTCTCGCTTTTTATCCCGGCTGGACCCTTGTGAATGGAGATATCAGCAAGTTGTGCCAAAGGAACCTGTGCCCCTGAGGGGGAGGGAATCAAGACCCTTTTTATCATGTCGACATTATCCCGAAGCTCCCTTTGGTACCTCAGGTTTACTGGATATCTTTCAAGTCCTTCAACGGTATAAGTCACATTCATACCGCCAATAGCAGTTTTGATTGTTTCCTGGACATCCTGCACCAGAAGGCCGTATCTTGCAATATTTTTGCGGTTGATTTTAAAATCAAGATAGTTCCCACCCGTAACACGTTCGGAAAAAACTGACAAGGTTCCCGGGACATTCCTCAGGACGACTTCGATATTCTCCCCAATATGAGCAAGGGTATCAAGGTTTGGGCCCATTATTTTGATGCCAACCGGGGTTTTAATGCCCGTGGACAACATATCGATGCGCGTTTTAATCGGCATTGTCCACGCATTGGTCAGTCCTGGGAATCTAACTGCTTTATCAAGATCCTCTACAAGTTCTTTAATGGTAATATATCTTTCTTCGGGCAGTACCCAGGTAAATGGCCTTTTTAAAAGTTCAGGCCATGAAGAGAAAAACCGGTCTATTTTTTTCTTTCTCCACTCATAGACAACTTGTCCCCTGGTTTTTTCAGGCCATATCCATGTAAGTGGTTTTTTCAGCCATCCAGGCCATGAAGAGAAAAACCGGTGTTTTCGAATAGTGAGATATTCTGCCTGAGGCCTCAGCCTGATAACTGTTTCTATCATGGACAAAGGAGCTGGATCGGTTGATGTTTCAGCCCTCCCTATTTTCCCCATAGCGCTTTTCACCTCTGGGAATTTCATGATGATTTTGTCTGTCTGCTGCAAAAGTTCTTTTGCCTTGGTAATAGAAATTCCAGGGAGTGTGGTGGGCATGTAAAGCAGGTCACCTTCATTTAATGGCGGCATGAACTCGCTTCCCACGTGGGTCATGGGATACCATGTGACGGCGACGGCAATAAGGGCGACGGCAATGGTTGTTTTACGCCATTTTAAAGCGATTCGTATTATAGGCTTGTAAAGCCGGATTAAAAACCGGCTGATGGGATTCTTATTTTCCGGTCGTATTTTCTGAGAGCGCAAGCAAACATAAAAAAACAATGACATCCCAAAAGCAAAGACAAGGCTTAAATCAGGGAGATCAAATCCGGCCAGGCCGGCACAGATAACGGCTGACGGCGGTCCGGCAAGGGCGGCAATCCAGATGATTGCTTTTTTCCTTCTGGATAGGCCTGGATCAATAGAATCCTCCCTTACAAAAAAAGTCATCAGAATTGGGATAATGGTAATGGCCAGGATTGAAGATGCTGCCATAGCAGTTGTTTTTGTGTAAGCCAGGGGCCTGAAAAGCCTTCCAGACTGTTCCCCAAGGCTGAACACTGGAAGAAAGGAAACAGTGATAATCAAGAGGCTGAAAAAAAGCGCGGGACCCACTTCTTTTGAAGCCTCAATAATGATTTGGGTATGGCTTTTTTTCCCCTTGTCCCGTTCAAGGTGTTTATGGGCATTCTCAACAAGAACAATGGAAGCATCCACCATGACCCCGATGGCGATTGCAATGCCGCCAAGGCTCATGATGTTCGCATTGATTCCCAATGGATACATGATTAAAAATGACATTAAAATACCCACAGGAAGGGTGAATATCGCAACAAACGCAGACCTGAAATGTAAAAGAAACAAAACGCAAATGAGGGTCACCACTATCATTTCTTCGGTAAGCTTGCCCTTGAGCGTCTCAACAGCCTTTTCAATCAGGACGGACCGGTCATATCCGGCAACGATTTCAACCCCTTGCGGGAGTCCTTTTTTCAGCTCCTTAAGCTTTTGTTTTACTCCTTTAATGACATCACGCGCATTTTCCCCATACCGCATGATCACAACGCCACCCACAATTTCCCCTTTACCGTTCCATTCAAGCAGGCCGCGTCTTAGCTCCGGTCCGATATGAACAGAGGCAATATCTTTTAAAAGGATGGGTGTCCCTTTTTTATCAAAGGATATGGCTATGTTTTCAATGTCTTCAATGGACTTAATATAACCCAGTCCCCTGACCATGAATTCAGTTTCACCCATCTCAATTACTTTGCCGCCAACATCGGAATTTGATTTTTTTATGGCATTTTTTATTTTCTGGATGGAAATGTCGTATGAAAGCAGTTTGTTGGGATCAACTTCCACCTGGTATTGCTTGACAAAACCGCCAATACTCGCCACTTCCGATACACCCGGCACTGCGGTCAGTTCATACCGGAGGAACCAGTCCTGGATGGAGCGCAATTTCTGCAGGTCAATATTCCCGGAGGTATCCTTTAAAACATACTCGTACACCCACCCCACACCGGTTGCATCAGGACCCAGACTGGGTGTTACGCCGGAAGGAAGACGGCCAGAGACAAAGTTAAGGTACTCCATTACCCTGGATCTTGCCCAGTAAATGTCTGTACCGTCTTCAAAGATGAGATATACAAAAGAGTATCCGAAAAAGGAATATCCCCTGACGACCTTTGCAAAGGGAACACTGAGCATTGCCGTTGTCAATGGATAGGTTATCTGGTCCTCGACAACCTGAGGGGCCTGTCCCGGATATTCAGTATACACAATGACCTGTACATCAGATAGATCCGGTATGGCATCAAGAGGCATCTTGATCATGGCGAAAATACCGGCTGCAATAATGAAAAAGGTCATTATTATCACTATGAACTTATTATTTACAGACCATTCAATGGTTTTTTCTATCATTTTGGGATTACCTTTATTCTCATATGGAATGATTACATGTCATCAAATATTAGTTTTTCTATTCCATGTCCTTAAAAAAATCATCTTCATCCTTAACTGGTTTTGCCCCAGAGCTTTTTTTTGCCTTTATCATTTTTTGGACAGCCTCCCTGAGCCTGGATTCAGAATCCAGCAGGAATTGACCGGATGTAACAATAATTTCTCCGGGTGAAAGGCCGCTTAACACTTGGACCATGCCGTCATCGAGCTGAACTCCGGTTGTGATCTCTCTTGGGGAGTATTTCCCCCCACCTTTGGAAACAAATACAATGCTTCTTTCTCCTGAATTAATAACGGCCTGGGAAAATATGGATGTCACTTCTTTATTCTGATCTATATATATTTTTATTTTTGTAAACATATCCGGTTTAAGCTCATTATCATTATTTTTAAAATCTATCCGGATGATAACATCCCTGGTTTTCTGCTGAAGATAGGGAAAAATATAGGCAATTTTACCCAGGTAGGTTTTTTTGGGGTTATAGGAAAGGGTCATCTCAACTTCCTGTCCTATGGAAACCAGATTTTGTTCATATTCGAAAATATGTGCTTCTACCCAGACATGGGACAGATCAGAAATAGTAAACAGGCTTGTACCTGTTTTTACAAAAGATCCTTCTATGACGTTTTTATGGGTTACCACACCTGAAACAGGGGATCTGACAAGCAGTGTCTTTTTGACCCTGCCATTTTCTTTAATCGACTGTATTTCCGTGTCTGCAATATCAAAATAGCTTAATCTCAATCGGGCGGATTCAAGGATATCCCGGTTAAACTCTGTTTTCTGTCGTTGGAAATTTTTATAAGCAGACAGGTATTCTTCCTGGGAAGCCAGCAGAGTGGGTGAATAAATTTCATATAAAGGATCCCCCTTTTTAACCCGAAACCCGGTATAATTGGCATACAGCTTTTCTATCCATCCGCCGTACTTCTGGCTGACAACTCTTGTCCTTGTTTCGTCAAATGTAATGTTACCATAGGTTTTGATGGCATGTTTTAATGGGCCTTTCTGAACTATTTCAGTTTTGGTACCCATATTCTGTTCAACCACAGGATCAATTCTAATATCCACTCCTCCCATGAACTCATCCTCGTAGGCTGGGATAAGATCCATCCCTGTCTTGCTTTTACCCGGGTTTTCATAAATTTCAGTGGGATCCATGGGGGCTTTCCAATAAATGATTTTTCTTTCGCCTTTTGAGGAATCTTCCGAGACATCATCCTCATACACAGGGACCAGATCCATTCCCATTTTGCTCTTGCCCGGATCATCATAAATTTCAAGGGGATTCATGGGAGCTCGCCAGTAAATTATTTTTCTTTTTTCAGAATCTTCTGTTTCAGCCTTTGTTGTCAGATCCTTTTCACCTGGAGCGGAAACTGTTGGCCTTACATTCAATGATAATATGACAAATAGAATGATCGCTGTGAAAACAAGGGGCATTATCAGATATTTGCTGGTGAACAATTTCATGTAGAAGTTCCTTTTTAAATAATCAATCAAAAGCTTTTCCCGATAATATTTTCAAGTTTGGCAACTGTAACGCAAAGGTCCCGATGCTTCTGGGCAATAAGAAGTTTTACCTTAAGCCAGGAAGTATAGGAGTCAATGGCTTCTGAAAAAGCAGTGATACCGGATTCATATTCCCTGGTGGAAACATCCAGGGCGGATTTTGATAATTCCAGAATCAGGTTTTGATACAGATACAGTTCTCTTTTGTTTTTGTCCACATTAAACCAGGCGACCTGTATATTGCTGTCTGTTTTGTGTTCTTCATTGACCAGGGTTTTCTTAAGACTTGAAAGGTTTTGTTTGGTCTGTCTGAGCCATGGATCATCCACTGCGTACCATTGCCTGACAGGGGCATTGTTTTTCCCGGAGGGCATGGTTTTTTCAGGAAACGATAGTTTTTGGGCACCGGCTCCCGTACTTTGCACAGGGTCGCCTCCATATGCGGACAGATTCAGGATAAAAGGAGACAGAATCATTGATTCTGACATTTCAACCATTTTTTCAAGTTTGCTGATTTTATGTCTTAAAATTTTGAGTGCCTGGTTATTCTGCCTTGCCAAAGGGTACAATTTTTCAGGAGATGTGATCTGGTAATCCGGGTGTTTATATGCGGGCCGGCCTGTTTTGGTATCAGAAGAGAGATCAAGTAATTGGATAATTAATATCTGGGCATTTCGTTTTTTAGTTGTAAGTGTAACAAGATTTTCCTTTAAAACAGCTATTTTGATATTGACTTTGATAACATCCTGGAAACTTGTTTTCCCGCTTTTATATAAAATGGTTGCCACACTTTTAAGCCGGTCAAATGCATTGATTATTTCAAAAGTGATTTCAGTTGATTTCTCAATAAAGACCAGATCCCAGTAAGCAGTTCGCATCTTTGTGATAATATCCTTTTGTGCAGTTTCAAATTTTTCAAGGGCAATGGCCACCTGGGAATTGATTATCTGGCCCTTAAGAGCGGTCTGTCCGGGATAAGGATATTTTGATTTGATGGAGTCTTTCATTTTTAACGGTCCGCTATCTATACTGATTCCCTTTGCAAAGGCTGAATATTGTCTCAAATTTTCATCCAGATCCATAATCTGGTTATAAGATTCGATTTCAGCCTTGACCTTTGCTTTGGCCGCCAGAATAGCAGGATTCCTCAGGGCAGAAAGAATTTCAACCTCTTCAAGTGTTATCCTTTTTTGAATAAGCGCTTTAACTGATTTATGATTTTTAGATATTTTTGTAAGACTTTGAAACAGTGCAGGGTCATAATTCGCTAGAAATTTTATGCTTTGGGCGTTTTTAATTTTATCATCATATTGTGTTTTTAAACGGGAGATCCTTTCTATCACGGCCGAGAACTCAGTGTCATCTGTTAACTTCTCATCCTCGCTGTCTTCAGCCTTGAATTTCAATGATTCTGAAAAATATTTCGGTGGTTGATAAGCAGAAAGTTCTTCCTGCAGACTTTTATAGTCAGCATATGAAGGTGCAACGCAGGCAAGAAATATTATGAATATCAAAAAATATCTGATTTTCATGGCGCAACCTCTTCTTTAGGTTCTTTAGGGGAAATTGATTTTTTATCCAGTGAGACACCTGCAAGCTGTTCAAGCTTGACAAGGGTTTTTGAGTAATCAGCTGTGGCCCGTGCCAGAGATAATTGAAAATTATAAGCAGTGGCCTGCACTTCCAGGAAATCTGAAAAGCTTCCCTCCCCATTTCGGAACCAGGTTTCAGCAGTTTGAACCGATTTTAAAGATTGGGGAATCAACCCGTCTTTATAAAGTGTGATCAATCTTTTGGAATTCTGAAGTTTAAACCACAGCCTGCTGATCATAGCCTTTGTTTTATTGGCAATGTCAATTTTATTGGCTCTGGCTTTTTCTTTTACTGCAAGGGCTTTTAATGTGCGGCTCTTGTTTTTCTGGTACCATAAAGGGATACTAAATCCAAACTGGATTCCTACTGCATCATCTCCTGCACCCGGCGGGGGGGTCCGTACATCAGGTTCTCCAATGGATGCATAAAAGAGTCCCAGTTTAAAAGTCGGCAGATTTTCAAGTCTGGAAAGTTTTATCTGTTCGTCGGATTTATTGATTTTTTCCAAGGCAATCAGCACGTCTTCCTGATGATCATTGGAAGATTGATATATTTCATCAACTGAGTATGCAATAGTTCTCAAAGAAAGTTTTTTTGCCGAACCAAGCGGGGCACTGGGTGTCCGGCTTAGAATGGAATTGATAAAGGCTTTTTCCGCCTGTTCAAGTTCTTTGAGAAGAAGTATGTCATATTGAATTTGCGCTGTCTGTGCCCGGGCTTTTGAAATATCGTAAAAAAGTGCTTTATCTGCCGCATAAAAATTTTCACTTGTTTTTAATAATTTTGTTGCAAGATTGAAATTTGATTCCGCAATTTGAACGGCCTTTTGGATATAAACCAGTTCATGTAAAGAAGTCATCAAAGATACTGCGATATTTTTAACGATTTTATCCAGATTAAGTTTTGAAATCCGTATCTGGGCCTCAAGGACTTTGCTTTTTCCGGATAAGAGCCCTGGGAAAGGGATTTGCTGGGACAGGGTAATATTCCAATCCTGGGGGCCGAGCCTGGTTTCAATGGGAGCAGGATAATAGGTCGTCATTAACGTCGGATCCGGATAACTTTTCCCCAGGTTGTAATTTTCAATTGAAATTTTCCAGTCCTGCTTTGATGCCTTGATGGCGGGATTGGTTCTGTAAGCATAATTCAATAAATCCGGCAGGATGATTTGCCGTGAAAGCCTTGTTTCAATCTCTTTAAGTGTTTTTATCTCACTGCTGTCCAGAGACACTTTCGCTTCATTGGAACAAAAGCCGGCTGCTGCCATGCCTATGCTGAAGAATGTTATTAAATATATGATTTTCACCATAATATCTGCCCTTGTTGAGTTTTGTAGAAGTTGAATGCAATTTTTTATACAATTAAAAAGGAAGATTGCATAATGTGTGCCGGGAATGAAAAAAACTATAACACACTAATATTAATATAACAATTTTTTATTGAGTGACAATGCCGGTGTGTAAGTGTGGGATATTCTACAATCCGGGTATCCACTGTATCATTTTTATCCAATAGGATTTGTCGGTAAGATAAAATTTTCCAGGCTAATGATTTTTAATTACATAGAGGTCCATTGGAGAATCCACTCCTTTAAGTTCAGCCTTAAAAGACTTAGAAATGTGGATATCATTTTTTACATGGCCAAAAGCGGTCTGGGAAAGGATAACCTCGTTTCCTTCTGCTTTGGATTGAATCCTGCTCGTAATATTTACTGCAGAGCCGACAATGCCGTATTTTTTTCTGGTATCTGAACCAATATTGCCAATGATGACATGGCCTGAATTTATACCAATACCCATTTCCAGTCCCGGTAGGTTTTGATTCTTCATTTCAGTATTGAAGTCTTGCATCTGGTTCTGCATGTCTGAAGCACACTGGATGCAATGATGAATCGTATCTTCTATGGAATTTGAAAACGGTTCAAAAAACACAAGGATTGCGTCACCCAGAAAATCAACAATAATACCATTGTAATTCTGAATTATGGTAATCATATGGGAAAAATATTGATTTAATATTTTGATGATCACTTCAGGGCTCAAAGTTTCGGAAAGGGCTGTAAATCCCCTGATATCAGACATCATTATAGCAACTTCCTGCCTTTTCCCACCCAGTTTTCCTGCATCCGGGTGCTCAAGCAGAAATTTTGCAAAATCAGGGTCAACATATCGCCCGAAGGTGTCCCGGATATGGTCTCTTTCAACAAGTCCTTTGACCATTAAATTATAATTAGTGACCAAATGACCGATTTCATCTTCACTATTCCTGGATATAGGATCGCCATACTCACCTTTTGCCACTTTTTTTGCACTTCCCGACAGCACTGTGATTTTTGTCACAATTTTTCCAACATGGAACCTGATCAGAAAAAGAATGATGATTAAAATACCAAGACTTCCAATGGCAAAGGCGTTCCTGTATCGGGTTATGGGCTCTAATATCTTATCGCCCTCGGCAAACAGGGCAATGGCCCATGGTGCGTTGTCCAGTTTATAAAATCCTGAAATAGTTTCTGGCGGGTGTCCTTTTGACTTGACTGTTCCAAAAGGTTTGTTTATCAACTCCTTTAACATAGCCAATTCAAAAGGATCGCCCGTATCACCCAGGATTTTCCTCCCTTTCATGGATGAATTGGCGTGAACTATAAACCGACCGCTGTTGCTGATAACGCAGGCTCTGTCACTTTGCCACCATCCAAGATTGGAAATATCCTTGAGCAGATAACGAAAATCCATGATGATTTCAATGTTTCCCACTGTCTGGTTGGATGGATTTAATAAGGTTAATACCATTTTGACGGTTTCCTGCCCGGCATCAGCATTATATTGGGGTTCGGTTATGTCCAGCAGCATGCTGCTGTGAAAATGCATGGAACTGCCACTTCCCATTTCCTTATGATGTTTGTTTAAAGGAGAATATGTAAAGCCGACCTTCACCACTCCATCCATTCCAGCAAGATATTGTATGAGCTTTTTCTGGGATTCTGGGATGTCTCCAATCGGATTTGTTTTGTAAAATAGATTGACCATATCAATGGGTTTTGAAATTTTCATTTCCAGGGCGTGAGCTGCCCGCTGGAGCTTTAAAATCGCAGATTCATTCCATTGGTTCAGCATAACATTCCGCGTGTATAAAAAACTGACAATACCACCGGAGAAAACAACAATAATGACTGGAATCAGCAGGAGAATAATTAGTTTTCCCTGCAAAGTTTTAAATCCATATTTTTTCATGTTTTTTTAAATATCCGATTATATTTATTCTATCCGAAATCATTAGGATAAGCAATTTACATACCCATGCTAACATTTATTTTATCGAAAGGGATATAATTCATAGTTGCCAAATATATCTGTTTTGCCTGTTTTCTCCAGGCCTGGCAAATGATCTCTTTCCATTGCAGTGTATGCCTGTGACAAGCTTGCTAAACCTGCCATGCAAATTACTGGCAATAGAAGGCATACTTGATTTGGAGATAGGGTTTGCTTTAAAAAATCATATCACTCTTTTTGAATATAAGGTTTTTCAAGCTGATTTTTAAAATATTGAAAAATTTTAGGTGAGGACCAGTCAAAAGAACCAATTACTTTTTCAATAATGACACCATTTTTATCTATAATAAAACTTTCCGGAACACCTGTGGTCCTGTAAAGGTTTTGAATGGAACCATTCTTATCAATCAGGGTTTTGAAACTTAGTTTGTGTATCTTCATAAAAGGATCTACAACTTTTTTCCCTTTAATGTCTATACTGACAGCCAGGACGACAAAGTCCTCTTTTTTGAATTTATTGTAAAGTCTTTCAATAGAAGGCATTTCTTCCACGCACGGCTGGCACCAAGTTGCCCAGATATTTAATAAAACAATTTTTCCTCTGAAATCAGACAGACTCACGTTCTTATCATCTATATCCGGGAAAGAAAAATCCGGTGCTTTTGTACCCTTTGTGATGGGAGGTTGTCTTGTGAATTTGAAGCCCGTATTATTCCCAATTAAAAAAAGGAGGGTGCCAATCCCTATGCTGATTATAAAAAACAGGATTCCTGTCTTTAGTTTTGTTGATATTTCTCCCATAGCAAGCGCCTGACCTTTTTAAGTTTATTCACAAGCAAAATTTTAACTTCATTTAATCGTTTTCATTAATCATGAATTCAATAAGGTTTCGACTTTTTTTATTTTTCCAGTTTTTATACCCTGGAGCGTATGCTTTAATATTACCTTTGCGATCAATAAGGAAGTGGGCAGGGGTTCCACGGATACCATAATCACGAGCAACCTGGCCTTCAGCATCTAAAAGGATGGGAAATGGAATCCCTGTTTTGGAGACATATTTTTTTACAAGTACTTTTTTCTCATCTATATCAATACCAAGAATAACAAAATCTTCATCCTTAAATTTGTTATAAAGATTAATCAGGGAAGGAAACTCCTTCCGGCACCAACTTCACCAAGTTGTCCAGAAAAAAAGAAGAACAACTTTTCCCTGGAAATCCTTAAATTGTACTTGTTTGCCATCAAGGTCTTCCAAAGTGAATTTCAAAGCAGGGATTTGCTCTCTTGCCTTAATAAATCCTGCGTCAAGGAATGGATCTTTAGCAGCTGCCAGAGTCTTTGATACAGGTATGATTGTAAATGTGGCAATCATCATAATGGCGATAAGTACTATGGGGAATCTTTCCATTTTTATCCTTGTTACTATTCTGATAGAATTATTTGTATTCAATTTGCTTGGGCAATTCTGGTCTCTTTTTTTTTATTAATATTAAAAATGTTAAAGCAAAGTTGATGCCAGGGGATCGATCGTTTTATATAACCTTCTTATGCAATTGTGCCAATTGTGTCCCTATATATTGAATATCAGGCATTTCTACTAAAAAAAACGAAAAGCGACTAATTTTTTTCCAGCTTAGTATGAATAATATTTAGCCACGGCTTTGTTGCGGTTACTGCAAACTCTGTGAATCAACTGTATAATTTTGATACACTTCCTGAAATAGATTGTAGAATATTATACAAACAATGAATTTTCATCAAGGCAATAATAAAATTAATTTAAGTTATAAATTTAATATTTCCTGTACTTACAGCAGATTAAATTGATTTTATGTGATTTTAATAGTCTTGGTATTGTTCTTGCTCTATTAGAGATTCAGTTAACTTGATTTTGTTGAAATTTTAAAAAATATGTCAATTAAGACATCAGCAAGATTGATTTTGTTGAATGAAACATCAGTTTAAGGAGAAAAGCAATGAAGAAAAAAACTATTTTTAAATTTACCACCATTACTGCATTCCTTTTTATTGTGGCAGGGATGATATTTTTTAACCCAATAAATTCCTTTTCATGCGGAGCTGGAAACGCCGGGGGCAGAGATTTTGTACCCCAGAGGCAGACTTCTAGTTTCGGAAACCAGCCAGTAGGCAACCCGGCTGCAACCGTCATTGGACAGGAAAAGGCTAAAAATATTGTTAAAAGTCATGTTAAAAAGCTTAATCCGGATCTTGCAATCGGAGGCATTAATGATGCCGGCGGTTTTTTTGAGGTTGAAGTTCTTAATAAATCCGATGAACTACTCCAAGTGGTAGGGGTGGACAAGTATTCCGGACGTTTGATGCTGTTAAACTGATAAAAAGAGATTTTAACAAATGGATAACAAAAAAGCAGATCTAATATATTTTGCAATGGTGATATTTGTCCTTGTGGCTTTGCCTTTTGGCATATCAGCCTATGACAGACACATCTGGAATCATAAAATTCCCCATGACGCAAAAGTATTTGATCTGACCGGGCATACCCAGAAAGGGTGGGTTTTAGGAAGTATTGATGCCTCTGATGTATTAACCGGCAGCTTGATCCCTAAAAAATTGTCACCACCTGTAATCAGGGTAAACAAAGGGGACCAGGTAGTACTAAAGCTGACCAGCTCTGATGTGGTTCATGGATTCAGTCTTAAGGATTTCAGCATTTTTATCAATGACGGGATTCACCCGGGCAAGCCCCAGACGGTTTCTTTTATTGCAGATAAGGCAGGAACCTTTACCTTTGCCTGCAATGCCATCTGCGGCAGCCATCACGAAAACATGTCCGGTACCATTATTGTTAATGTTTAATGCTGGGTTAATGTTTAAACAAACATATTATTTACCGGAGTCTGCTATGAAAAAGGCTGTTTTTTTTGCTATATTTGTCAATTTTATACTTGTAGCTACCGTTTTTCAAATGATCATGCCAACCACGTCATGGTCGGCACAGAACAAAAATACGTCTGTCATCAGGGGTGTGATTGCCTCTCAGTACGGGATGGTTTCAGATGCCAGGGTCAGGATCGCGGGGAGCAAAGATTTCACATTAACAGATATCAATGGCAGGTATACTCTTGAAACTCCTTTGTTTAGCAGCCGGACCATTAAAATTACGGCGGGTAAGGATGGATGGTTCAATAATTCAGTAAATGCCCTGCCCGGAAATCAGAACGCGAATGTCATGCTTTTTCCCATACCGGGCAAAGACAATCCAAATTACAGGTTTATTTCGCCGGCCGTTTGTGCCAGGTGTCACAATACGCTGGCAAAATACTGGGATAAATCCAAAATGGCCCACACCACATCCAATGTAAAGGTAATTAATATGTTTAATGGCACGGATGCCACAGGCCGGGAACTGTCCGGACCGGGTTACAAAATTGATAACCCGGATAAAGATGGAAATTGTGTGTCCTGCCATGCCCCTTCTGCCGCAGTAACAAAGGGTGGAGCCAAAGATATTGAACAAGCCTTATGGTCCCCTAAAACTGAATGGGACGGCATCAGCTGTGATTATTGTCATAAAATTCGAAAAGTTACCAAAACCTCTGACACTCCAAGTCTGTTCAAATCTCACCTGAGACGACAGACTCCTTTAACCGGCAACTCCATCCTTGTGTTCGGCCCCTATGACGATGTGGTAAACACAGTCATGTCAGCTTCCTACAGTCCTGCGTTTGACAAGGGCAGTTATTGTGCAGCCTGCCACAGCCAGATAAAAAAATCTGATAACAAGGAACCCTGGAACAGAAAACAGGTTTACACGGATGAAGAATGGCAAAGTTTTGATATTGGAGATGACTCAGTCATCCCGGTCCAGACAACTTATCAGGAATGGAGAGGCTGGCAGAATTCCCTGCCTGCCGATGACAGCAATAAAGGTAAAAGATGCCAGGATTGTCATATGAGCTGGAGAAAAGAAATGTTGCCCTATGATAATTATGTCATTGAGGGCCATGCCAGAAACATGTGGGGGACAAAAAGAGATCCCCAAAATATCAGACCCCATCATTTTGACGGTGGTACACAAATACAATTGAAAACAGCTCTTTCAATGGAAATTGAAGGACAGATCAATGGTAATATCCTTGATGTTAATGTCTTTATCACCAATACCAACGGCGGTCACTGGATTCCCACTGGAGATCCCATGCGAAATGTGATGCTGGTCCTGTCTGCCACAAACTCAGACGGCAAGACATTAAAGAAAATAAAAGGGGAAGAACTGCCGACCTGGACAGGGGTTGGGAAAATTGAAGAAGGCAACTATGCGGGTCTTCCCGGGAAAATGTTTTCAAAGGTTTTAAAGGACAAAAAAGGCAATATCAATGTGCCTTTCTGGAAAGCTACAGAAGTGGCGGCCGATACCCGGATCAGACCCAAAACCACGGTTAAAATAAAATATCAATTTAAAATTGAAAATCCTGATGACGAGCCCACAGCAGAAGCAAAACTGATATACAGGCCGTTTATGAAATCTTTGGCTAAAGTCAAAAAATGGGAAAACGACGATATATTAATTACTGAAACTGCCTGGTAAGAAAAGGAGAATTTAATTGAACAGCAAACGAATTTTAATCTTAGGCTTGATTTTTCTGATGATGACAAGTGTGCATGCCTTTGCATTAGATCTGTCAGGTAATGTTAAGGCTCAAGGGTTGAGAAAACAGGATAATATCCTGGTGTATCTAACTAAAACACCGGACCTGACAACGCCTCCCCAACAAGCCTTTGTCCTGGATCAGAACAACCTTACATTTCTGCCTCATATCCTTGTGATCCCAAAGGGCTCAACCGTGTCTTTTCCCAATAATGATAAAGTGGATCACAATGTATTTTCACTTTCCAGGACTAAAAAATTTAATTTCGGCAGTTACAAACCAGGAGAAAGTCAAAATGTCACCTTTGACAAACCAGGTATTGTGGAACTCAGGTGTGATCTTCATTCTGAAATGATTTCCTATATCCTGGTCATGAAAAATTCTTATTTTGCCTTAACCGATAAAAAAGGCAATTTTATCCTGGATGTCTCAGAACTTGAACCGGGCAAATATATCCTTAAAACATGGCACGAAAAACTTAAAAACAGCAAGCTTGCACTTGAATTGCCCGTGGCTGCAGACAAAAAAATTACCATTAAACTGAAAAGAGGGGCACCCGGCGTGCTGTTTAAATAAATGATAACCATGGAAATATCAATGGTCATGGCTTTAACGGCCGGGCTTGTATCCTTTCTATCTCCTTGTGTGCTCCCCCTGGTGCCGGGATATGTCTCCTTTATTTCAGGCATATCCATCAACGATATCATGGAGAAAAAAGATAAACCCAAATTATTTGATAAGACACAGATCCAAGTCATTTTGAATGCTCTTTTGTTTATTACAGGTTTTTCACTGGTGTTTGTAACGCTTGGTGCATCAGCCACATGGATTGGTTCTTTTTTTAGTTCCAACCTTGGACTGCTGACCAAAATATCAGGCATTGTTATTATCTTTTTCGGGTTTATAAAACTTAATATTATCCGCATCCAATGGTTTTTTAAGGATATGAGATTTCATTTTAACACCAGGAAAAAAGGCGCTTTTTTCTCCCTGGTTCTGGGCATGGCCTTTGCCTTTGGCTGGACTCCCTGCACAGGGCCGATCCTGGGTGCCATACTCACCTATGCCGGAACTATTGATCAGGCAGGTTCAGGAATCCGGCTTTTATTGATTTATTCGGCAGGGCTTGGGATCCCATTTCTTTTAACAGCAATCTTTATCCAGTATTTTTTCAAGGTTTTCAACCGGATTAAGAAATATCTCTGGATAATTGACAAAGGAACCGGCTTGATACTTATTGTCATGGGGATATTGATCTTTAATGATTCGTTTGCCTCCCTTGCCGGCTGGTTCAGCCTGTTTGGCGGATTCACACTATAGGCAGTCACAGCCATGAAAAACAGCAAACCAGTTAATGTTTATAATTTCATCCTGACTCTATGCCTGGTCATAGCCCTTTTTTACCCCATTGACAAAGCTTATTCCAAAGATGCTATTCTTGATAAAAAGTTTGCATCAATGGGAATCATAAAGCTTGCCGGGTTCCCTCCGCCGGCAAGCATTGATCCTATTGACATGGATGGAATCCCGGTAAAGCTTTCAGACTTTGAAGGGAAAATTGTGTTTTTAAATTTCTGGACCACCTGGTGCCCTGACTGCGTAGATGAAATGCCGGATATTGAAAAGCTCCATAAAAAAATGAATAATAATGATTTTATCATCCTGGGCATTGATTTGAAAGAATCTACAAAAAAGATAAAAAAATTTATTAAAAAACACAATCTGACATTTAAAATCGTCCTGGATAAAAAAGGCGATATGGGAAGGGCATTTGGTATCCGCTCCATTCCAACTACATTTATACTTAACCGGAAAGGCGGTCTGATAGGCAAAGCCATGGGAGCCCGGAACTGGGACAAAAAAAAATCTCTTGATCTGTTTGAATATCTGTTGGAAAATTATTAACAATGATCTGTCTTACGAGGGCTTAAATGAAACTAAAAATCATACGGGTTATACTCATTATCTTTTTGTTTTTCGCAGCAATAGGCCTGCCAAGGTTTTTTGTGGAAATACCAGGCGAAAACAAAACCCATATCATTGAACTTGTGGCAGGAAAATATGGATATACTCCGGAACGGATCTTTGTCAATAAGGGCGATACAGTCATTGTAAAACCAACTTCCAAAGATGTGACCCATGGTTTTTTGCTGGACGGTTATCCAGTTGAATTCACAATAAAACAGGGAGGTATCGCATACCAGAAATATGAATGGGAAGATGATGAGGGGAAAATTCAAACCGACTGGGATAAAGTCAACGAAATTGAATTTATCGCAGACAAAGAAGGGAAATTTATTTTTCGCTGTACCCAGGTTTGTGGAAATCTTCATCCTTTTATGACCGGTGAACTGATTGTGGCACCAAATACCCTTTATTATACCATGGTCTCTCTGTCTGTCTGGATTTTCATAAGTCTGTTTTTATGGTTTGGAACAGGGCCGGGATCTTCAAAAAAAGAAAGTAAAAACCTGAATCTGTTTGATATCATTCCCGGTCTTAAATACTTGTTTAAACGCAGAAGTTTCCAGTTTATCCTGCTGTTTCCCGGGTTTGTCGTCTTTTATCTGTTTATCATTGCAAGCATCAAAGGAAGTCCTGTGGGCAACCACAATATTGCCATTATAATAGTCTGGATCCTATGGTGGTTCCTTTTAAAATCAGTCTTTGTCCCCCTGGGTGGCAGGTTGTGGTGCATGATCTGTCCGCTTCCGGCACCTGCGGAATGGATCAGCAGAAAAGCCTTTACTGCTGTGGGATTCATTAAAAAGCCCATCAAAGGCAAACACCACAAATATACGGGTCTTGCTCTTGACTGGCCAAAAAAATTAAGAAATATGTGGCTCCAGAATATTATTTTTCTTTTAATGATCTCCTTTGGAATAATCCTGATCACAAGACCTGTTGCAACGGCTACCATGTTTCTCCTTATTCTTGTGGCTACTCTGGTCATGGCCTTTATTTTCAGGAACCGGGTTTTCTGCCTTTATCTCTGCCCTGTGGGGGGATTTTTAGGCAATTATTCCATGGCTTCCATGACTGCTTTGCGGGTCATTGACAAGGATGTCTGTAAAAAACACAAAAACAAATGCTGTCTCAAGGGAAGTCCTGATGGCTGGGGATGCCCCTGGAATCAGTATCCCGGCACCATGGACCGGAACAATCATTGCGGGCTTTGTACTGAATGCGTGAAAACCTGTTCCAAAGACAATATTGGATTCTTTTTGCGACCCTTTGGTTCTGACAGGACGATTAAAGACTATTCTGAAATGTATAATATTCTTATTATGCTGGTGGTAGCCATTGCATTCAGCATCACCATGCTGGGCCCCTGGGGATTTATCAAACAGGCCGCCAATGTTACAGAGTCCAGGCAGATCTATCCTTTTCTTATTTACCTTGGTGTCTTATACACCATGTCCCTGGTTGTTTTCCCCGGTGTATTCATTTTCCTTTCCAGATTATCAGCAAATTTTGCCGGATACAAAGGGAATGTAAAACAGCTTGTCCTGCAGCTTTCCTATATGTTGATCCCTGTGGGTATCTTTGCCTGGATAGCCTTCAGCCTGCCTTCCATCATGGTCAACTACTCCTATGTTCTCAATGTTCTGTCAGATCCTCTGGGATATGGATGGAATATTTTTGGAACCGCACATGTAAGTTTTAACCCCTTTCACCCGGAAATCGTTCCTTTGATCCAGGGACTTTTGCTGCTCACAGGGCTTTATTTTGGTATCAACAGGGTGTATCTATCTTTGACAGACCTGATTGCAGATCCATCTAAAAGAAAGAAAATCATTTTGCTTCCTGGCTTTTTTGCTCTGGCAGTGGTCAATATTTTTTTAAAACTCTGTCTGGGATAATGCAAAAGAGATCCTTCCCAGACAAAACAATATCACCCTATTTGGCGGGAATGCCAAGATTGGCATTTCCGCCAAATAGGGGTTTTTTAAAAGAATTTTCTTTTTATTTCAAGACCATAGGTATTGTAACAATAGAATAGAATACCAATGGCAGAATTATCTTAAATCACTTCTTGGATGCCATGCCGATATCTGAGAGAGTTACTGTGATGATCTCATAGATTGTCGTGGCAAGGGCTGCAACAAGGGCCATCATTACCGTGATGATAATCACGATTCCTGTCTTGGTGTCCAATATTTGTAATGTCGAAACCAACTTGACAGCCAGAGGCATGGCGAACCAACCGATTACAGTAGAGAGACATATGGCAAAGATCATGCGAACCTTATTCGCCCGGGCGCCGCTGAATATCCCAAAGATAAAAATCACCACAGCCAACACAATAGCAATGATAGACAAGGTATCATTAACCACCGGCCAGACAAACATTGCAACATTTTCTGACGACATAGTTCCCTCCTGAATTTTTTTTGACGTTGATGGGATCGAATCCCCTATCCTCCAGCATAAAATATGATGGTCCTTTAATTTGAAATATACCTTGGCTCATCAGGTATAGCAACAGCAATCTAAAACACAAATTAAAGTTGATATTTTCCGTTTCTATGATAACCTTGCCAACGCAAGATCAATGTCCTCACCGATAAGTCGCCGACCATTTTGAGCATATTTCCTATGACAACGGTTTCAGTCTATATAATTTAATGATAACGATAAAATATTATCCTTTCCTGCCACAAGATGTTGGGCCAGGTTTTACTCGTCCAGAACTTTTCTGACTATTTTTGCCAAATCAATTTGGGAGAATGGCTTTTGAATGAAAGCTACTCCCTCGTCCAGAACGCCGTGGCGGGCGATGGATTTAGCTGTGTAACCAGACATGAAAATGTGTTTAAGGTCTGGATAAAGGGGTTGCAGGCTATTTATTAGTTCATCTCCGTACATTTCAGGCATGATCACATCGGTTAAAATCAAATCAATTTTGTTTTTATATTCTTTGGCCATCATCAGGGCCCCTTTTGGTGAGTTAGCTGCCAGCACTTTGTAGCCAAACCCGTTGAGGATTTTTTTAGCAAGTTTCAGAATCGAAATTTCGTCCTCCACCACCAGGATTGTCTCAACGCCTCCCAGGGAGATTTCATCTGTACCTTCCCCGTGTATTTCAGCAATTTCGCTGCCATCACGGGGCAGGTAGATCGTAATAGTTGTCCCTATGTCTGGTTCGCTGTATAGATTGATGAACCCATTGTTCTGCTTTACAATGCCGTAAACGGTAGACAGGCCAAGACCTGTACCTTCTTCTATATCCTTTGTGGTAAAAAATGGTTCAAAAATATTGTCTAATATTTCTTTTTCCATACCGCAGCCATTATCGCTTATTACTATCATAACAAAACCACCGGGGATAAAATCGGTATGGTAGGAGCAGTAGGCTTCATCCAAGGCCACCATATCTGTTTCTATTGTAATCTTGCCAACTCCGGCGATGGCGTCTTTGGCGTTAACGCACAGGTTAAGCAGAATTTGGTCAATTTGAGAGGGGTCCATCTTGACCGGCCAAAGGTTTTTCCCTGGATACCAGACAAGATCAATATCCTCGCCGATAAGGCTTTGAAGCATTTTTAACATAACGTCTATGTTCGTGTTCAGATCAATCACCTGAGGGGCTATGGTCTCTTTGCTGGCAAAGGCCAGCAGTTGCCGGGTAATATCTTTTGCATGTGTTGAAGCCTTGAGAATTTCATTGAGATTATCATGCAATAGTCCGTTGGTATATGCATCGGTCATGGCCAGTTCAGTATAACCGATGATCGCCGTGAGTGCATTGTTATAATCGTGAGCCACACCGCCTGCCAGACGGCCAATGGATTCCATCTTTTGGCCTTGTTGGAGCTGTCCCTCAAGTTTAAGTCTTTCTTCCTCAGCCTCTTTTCTTTCAGTAATATCCCTAATAACTCCGCACAAGATCTGGCGATCACCTATTTTGAACTTACCAGTGGATATCTCCACAGGGAACAATGTTCCATCTTTTTTTTTATGATAACGCAACGGGATTGCTGTCAACTCACCTGAAAGAGTCTGTTTGATGGTCTTTTCTGATTCCCTCGGCTCCCCGGTTATGTCCGGCTGTTTTAATTTTAGAAATTCTTTTTCATTGTAACCATACAATTTTATGGCAGCCCTGTTGACGTCTATGAATTCCATTGTCTCCGCATCAAAGAGCATAATAGCATCCGATACAGTGTCGAAAAGCTGTCGATATTTTTCTTCACTTAGCAGTTTCTCGTGAAGTATTTTCTCCTCAGCAAGGTGCCACCGTTTTACACTCTCACCCCCGGCCTCTTCTAAATCTTTTATCCGATGTTCCAATTCTTCATAGGTAGGTTTTTCAAGCATAATTATTGACTCCATTTAATCATCATAAAGACCCATATCAGGATAATATTTTTCAGTGCATTTTTGACAGACACCATGACTAAATTCAGCATCGGATTTATCTGAAATATATTCTTCAATTTGAGTCCAGTAACCTTTGTCATCTCGAATATTTTTACAATGTGAACAAATTGGGAGCAGGCCGCTTAACTTTTTTACATCCTTTAGAGCTTTCTGAAGATCAAAAATCAATTTTTCTCTTTCTTGCTCTGCTAACCTTCGATCTGAGACGTCAAGTATTGTTCCTATAGCTGATAATTTGCCGTCAAGCATTACGTTCGAACCAAATATCTCGACATAAATCATTTCACCACTTTTCTTTAATCCCCTAAAGGTATATTGAACGGTTTTGACTTTACCCGTTTCCCTTTTTTTGATCTGTTCTTTAACCTTAGATAGATCTTCAGGATACACAAGCTTTGGAAAAAATATTTTCTCTAAATACTCATCTTTTGTGTAACCAAACATCTCGACAAATTTTGGATTAACATATTTGAAATTACCATCTTGTATTAAATAAATTCCGGCAAGCGCTTGTTCGGCAACAGCTTTGAACTTATTTTCTGATTCTTTAAGCTTTTCTTCAGATCGTTTCAACTCAGTGATGTCTCTATAAACAGCCATTTTAGAAATTGAGCCATCCTTATTTCGTATAGGCGCATGTGATACATGAAAACTATGATTGTCTTTTGTACTTGTAATTGTCTGGTCAAGATATTCACCCTCCAGAACTCTATCGTGCTTACACCAAGAACAATTCTTTTCTAATCCATGTAATGCATTGTAACAAATTTCTCCGGTGGCATCTCGACCGATTTGTTTAATCATTGCCGGATTCATATACTCGATTATAAAATTTGGGGAACAAATATATACAGTATCCCGTGTAGCTTCCATCATAACACGATAGTTTTCTTCGCTTTCTTGCAGGGCCTCCTCTGCCTTTTTGCGCTCGGTGATATCGCTTACTGCCACCCTGATCTGGTTTGCATTATCATAATTTTGAATAATAACTGCTTCCAGACGAACATAGATCTCATGATTGTCTTTTCTCACAACCCTCAATTCACAAGGGTCAAGGGTACTGCTGTTCATAACCATTTTTTGATGTTTATAGAAAATATCCTGATCTTCTTTTTGAACAAAGCGGGTAAAATTCCCTCCAATCAGTTCAGAACGATTCATCCCCAATATTGAAGCAAAGGTGTGATTGACCTCATCTATAAGCCCATTTTCAGATAACGTTATATAACCGACTGGTGCAAAATCATATAAATGTGAATATTTATTCCGACTATTTTCAAAATCTGCCTGTATACGACGGAATTCATCGTTCTGCATTTTTAATTCAATCTGATGAACCTGAAGCATTTGGATAAGTTCTATCATTTTTTCCGAAGACATCTCAGTGGTATTGCCGTACTCTATTTCAAATTCCTTTTCAGCACGCTTTCTGAGATCAGGTGAGTCAGTGGTTTTTTTGTTTTTTTTCATAATTATTTTCTTTTCTGTAAGGCATTTTTAAAATTTATTGACCAACAAAATAGAATTCGAAAAACCCATGGAGAGAATTATGCAAGTATATACCCGATACTAAATTGAGTTTTTGGAAAATTTATTAATATTACGATACAGCAATAAATCTTCCAATGCAAAAAAAAATTAAATTAGCGTTGAACGACTCGTGAGTATTTATGATATTATCTGTCAGGAGTCAAAGTCAGCAAACTACCGAGCGCTTTTTTCACCAGTCTGGGTTTTGGCGGCGGGATAAACTGACCACAAAACATACAAGCTACATAATTGGAGATTCACTTGACAGTCGTTCAAATCCTGAAAAATTCTTCCTGGAATCTGCCAAAATAATTTTTGTATATTCTAAAAATTATCCATGAAGAATGTATTTCCATGCCAGTATTGGTTCGTATTGTATCATCTGAGCATCAAGGCATTTTGACAGCATACTGCAGGAAATTGTGCCAGGGTTTAATTCAAAAATCAGAAGAACATTTCGGTTATTCTATAATTTCTGATAAGCTTTACGAACGAGCCGTATTCCAATTGTTATAAGTTTTTAATTTTCATCCAAAACTTCACGTATCTTCTGGGCAAGATCGTTTATCACAACCGGCTTCAATAAAAAGCCCTTTATGCCCAGAGATGTTGCTTTTTCTTCAGACATGGTTTCGCTGAACCCGGTACAAAGCAATACCGGAATATCAGAGCGTATCTCAGTTAATTCAGCCGATAGTTTATCGCCGGACATATTCGGCATTGCCATATCCGTAATAACGATATCAAATCTGCCTGGATTTGCACGGAAAGCTTCAAGGGCTTCAAGGCTGCTGACACGGGAAGTGACTTGATACCCCAACCGCTCCAGCATTTGTTTTTCCATTGTAAGGATCGCTTCTTCATCGTCGACAATAAGAACCTGTTCAGTACCGCCCTGAATTTGTGCTTTTGAATGGGTTGCCAGTTCTTTGTAAGAATCCTTTTCAATTGGAAAATAAACATGAAATACCGTCCCTTTTCCCAGTTCGCTGTATACCTGGACAGCTCCCCCCATTTTGGTAACGATACCATGCACCATTGAAAGCCCCATTCCAGTACCTTTGCCTATTGCTTTTGTGGTAAAAAACGGATCAAAAATTTTATCTGTTACATTTTTATCCATGCCAGCGCCTGTATCAGCCACTATCAAACACGCATAAACTCCCGGTGCCATTTTGGGATACATTAGATCAAGTGGTTCTAATTTAATTTGTTT
>Ga0307989_1000152_pt1 | contig 50800 bp, 60 predicted proteins | sample EllFjometagen185_FD_203164 | JGI IMG/M metagenome (GOLD analysis project Ga0307989, IMG submission 203164) | Marine microbial communities from Ellis Fjord, Antarctic Ocean - #185 | ecosystem: Environmental > Aquatic > Marine > Unclassified | place: Southern Ocean | collected 2014-10-08 | reverse complement strand
CGAACATCGAATGTTCTTTGCACTCCGTGCAGGATTTATTAACTCATTTTCGGATCAAGTAGGCAGCTCGATCCATACACTGTCCTTAACAGTGCGGTTCCGAGAATCTTGTAACAATAACCCAGCGCCTAGTATGCGCCTTATGCTCCGGGTATTCCAGCGGATAACAAGATGCACTATCTCATCAAATCCGCTGCGTTGTCTCTTGCTCGTTCGCTGCCTGAAAACGAAGAAGAGTGAATGATACATCATAGCTCGTCCATCCCTCGAAGAAAGGATCTATCTGATTCTGAGAGTTTACTCTTCCTCGGGATCATTAGATCAGTTATGATTAATACTACGAATGAGATCAGGATAAGTGTTAGGATAAAGTCAAGCATTTATTACCTCCCCCAGAAAATTCCGTTCGATTCCATACTCGAATCAATCGTTCGAGCATCTTTGCAAAGACAAGTCCATGAGCCGGAACACACTGTCCGATTTTACGATGCAGTTCAAGGTGCGCTAGTTCATGCAGAAACGTTCCAACCGAGTGCCGATAAAGGATTATTCTATCCTGATGATAAAATGCTGTTCCCCAAGTGTTTTTCGTATCTCGCTCGGAAAGTTCAACCACTGCAGCTTTGATCGAGTTCAGAATGTAAAAGTCTATAATTCGATCATATGCTATTTCTTGGTTGTTTAACTCCATCAGGCGATCTTTATAAGCTGGAGTTACATAAGATACTCCAGTTCCTATATTATTAACTTGATGTAAGCTGGTCATGCTTCCTCCTGACCTGCCTCATATCCTTCGTCATATCCATCCGAGTGTCCGTCGTCGTAATCATTCTGCATGGAATTGACCTCTCCTTCAAGTGCTTCAACCTCCGCTTCAAGATCCTCAATTCGCTTAAAAAGCTCTTTCTTTTCCAACCAGCGCAGGGTTGTTACACTTTGTGCTGCTGCGAAGAAATGAGTTGGGCAGATTTCCTGAGCAGGTTCAATCACTCGCTTAACCACTTCAACACTTCCATCACTCAATTCCTGATCATATTCAACATAAAGTTCTGTTTTCACCTTTTCCTCCATATAATTTGATTCATCCAGTTGTCCAAAAATTGGACAAGAGGTTCATTTGATTCCTACCTTATGACATAGCATGAGCAATTAGTTTATAGATTATCTGGCTGATTTATCAAACTCGCCTGTCCTTCAATTATATCCAGCAAGTCCATAAGTTTCCAGGTTTTTTCTTTCTCATGCTGCATATTCATAAATATCTTAATCACGCCTATTGGCACTTCATGAGTTGATCCATTCTCATATACTATAAAAGTCCCTTCTGGTTTCACTTCGATTGCGGTGATTTCCATAACATCCTCCAATTGATTCAGCTCATGCCATATCATAAGATAGGAATTTCTCACTCAACCTTTTAAAATATTCTCCGAAAAGATTCTATTAACCTTCCAAGACTGGAAGGATTAAACTTGCTTTTTCTTCTGAAATCTTCATTTCTTTCATAACCAGGGCTATCTTTGCAGCTGTGTCGAAACAATCTTTCAGCTTTTCAACCAATGTTCTGGTGTCTCGATTAACTACTCTTTTCACTGGCGTGGAATCAAAAACCCAAGACGCTCCGAAATCTTCAAGTGTAACCTCATCTTGTCTATTCCGATTCACTATTTCCATCGCTGGATAACCTGACGTTCCAGTCATATCCAATGCAATTCTATCCAGATCTTTACAAATCCTTACGCCAGGTGATTCACCTTCAATCAATGCCTTCGCATCCAAAATATCTCTTTCAGTATACCGTCCCGATGCTAATAAAGCCTCATCTAGCATCACGATATCTCGAAATAATCTACTCTGTGCTTCAATATTAATCGAAATCTTCACGCCTTTTGCTTCTGGATAATCGACTAAACTTTTCTTATTCGGTTTTTTATAATGCACGCGAATATATCCAGTTTCTTCACTTTTTTCCTTAATTTCATTTGACATAATTCTCTCCATAATTTTATGATTCGATTAAACCATTTCGGAGAATATATCAAAAGGTTGAGTTAATCATTGGTTGATTATAGGACAGGATCTTGATTCGATTCTTATTTATTATATTCAAATGTTTTTTGATTCATATACGCTTCTGTTCTTATTTTCGCAACAGTCACGGCATGCTGTAAAGTTTTCAACTTGCCATACAATTCAAAGACATTAAATCCTGTATCGCTTTCATCATCCGGTTTGAAGTATAACGATTGCTGTATCATATGCATGGCATTGTCTAAATCAATCATTCCAGCTTCATGCCGATCAATCGTTTCTATTTCTTTATTATTCATTATAGTCATATCCAGTCTCCATATTTGATCCTGTCTTATAACCAACCAATGATTATTTTTTCTAATTCATAACCCGTAGGTTACAAATCCTAAACCTGATTTAAATGTCAATGAACTTTTTGGAATCTCGATTTGTCCGGTTTACCCGATTCAACCGTTAAATGGTTTGAAAGTTTCCGGTTCGTTTTTGTCCCGGTGATATCTTTTATATTGCATGTGCCATACCTTTCATGAACAATCCCCGAAATAATATTCTAACCTATTGATTTGATTGAATTAAAATAGTTAAAAAGATCAATTCAATCCGGTAATGCATTAATCATACCAACGGCAAAATGTTCCATAATATCCATAATCACTAGGCAAATCTTGCAATCGACTAGGCAGAAATTGCCTTTGGCATACTTTATGCTTTACCATTTAAATTATGTAACAATATCAATGACTTATAATTCTAATTCTAAAAACGAACGAACGTTCGCCGTGATTTTCGTCTAACGTATTGAAATCATTAGCGTGCCATTGGGTCAAAATCCATGCGCCACGGTGACCCATCGGGGTGATCTATTCGGGGGTGAACATATGTTCTTTTTTTTTTTTTTTTTTTTTATATATATAGATATGGCCCATGGCATCTGGCACCGTGGCACCAATACCCATAATAGACTTTGATCGGTTGGCGCGTGGCATTTGGCGCGTGGCATTATGACAACCTATTGAAATCATTGACGCGCCACTAGGCCATTGGGCCACTTTTCCACCTGTATAAGCCTAAATAGGGTGTGTCCAAAGCATGGACAGCAGTATAATGATATATCATATATTATTTTATCCAGCTGCATTAACCATGCCAACATCTGGGTGAACATCCGTACTCGAAAGTCCCAATCCTGCATTTGGATTACTTCCAGATACCAACCTACCCATTTGAAACAAGTCAATCCTCGTGCCGTTAAATGATCCAGTAAGTTTTCACCAAATCATAAGATGGAATCATCCGAGGGAATCAAACGACCTAATCAATTGATCCAATCAGCTGATCCAATCAAACCATTCAATCAAACCATTCAATCAAACTATCCCACAGCTTGATAACAGCATCCTGTCCCATCATTTGATGGAGACTTGCTCGTAAATTCCGCTCACCCCCTTTTTTCTAGCAATCCCGTATCTTTTTGAGTCAATCCCAAAGTCAGAGTAAGTTATTAGTTGTCCAAAATGGACAAGAGATAAGATCATGGCACGAAACGTGCAACATCAATAGGATAGAGAAATTAATTCGAGAAAAAATCGCGGGGGCGAGAAAATGAGTGAATTTAAAAAGAGACTGGAAGAGGGGATCTCACCGGGGCTTGGAAAAGCTGTTCAAGAATATGACTCTAGGAAAAAAGAACCTAATCTGGACCCCGGCCCTGTAACCATTGAGGAGATTCCAGTAATTGCTCAAGATAATAAAGTGGAGTATATCTCATGTCTGATATAGAACTGGATGATCTATTCGGAGTAGACAACCAAACTATAATTGCTGAAAATGCAATTGCGACTACGAAGAATACAAAAGGACTAGCTACACTCGGAGCTATGCCTGGAGAGATTGCTGAGGATGGTTCCTACATTGATGGGTATGGAATAAAGCATTATCCCTACGGAGCGAAGTATCAAATGTCTCCTGCGGATAAACGGCTTACAGAGAATGGAGCTTATTCTGGAAAGCAGATCAGAATGCAGTTCTCAGATGAAGAGCTTCGAGCGAATCCATTACTTGGACTCGAACCTCGGGATTACCAAACTGTAATGCTGTATATGAAAGGTCTTTCACGGCGGGATATAGCCTCGGAGCTTGAAGTCTGCGAGCAGACAGTCACGACTCGACTTGCTAAGCCTTCCGTGAAAGCTTGCATGATGAAGATCCGTGAGGATCATGGGGATGATATCCAGGCACTGGTATCAGATGGAGTAGAGGCACTTCGAGATGCTGTGGCGCCTGCAATGCCAATAGGGACTCGACTTGCAGCTGCGAGAGATATTCTTAAAGCTACTGGGCATATGGATAAGAAAGTGGAGCAGGCCACTGAAGAGACTGCGACTACTCAAATGCAAAAGATCCTGGCGATGTTTAAAGTTGATGGGGATGTGAACATAACTGTGGAGAACTCATGAGTTACTTCGAAAGGCCAGGCGCGAAGGGAGTTATCTCACATGCGTGATTCCTTCGAGGGGCTTGATACCTCTAGACCGATTACAGTAGAGGATGTAGAATCCTTTTATGCGACTCAGGAAGGGTTTCTGATTGAGACCTGCTTGATGATCGTGAATCGGGAGCTGAAGGATGTGCCGTTTATTCTGAATGATGAACAGCGGAAACTTGACTGGAAGATTGCTCAGAGAAAGAAGAAAGGATTATCTGTAAAGTTCTTCATTCCAAAGGCTCGAAGAAGGGGAATCAGCGCATACATAACCGCTAGGTTTAATGTAAAGGCTCAATCCCAAAGGAATATCGATGGAGCTGTTGTAGCGCATCGGCAGAAAGAAACTAATAAACTCTTCGCAAAGGTTGACTACTATGTTCGGAATGCTCGAGGAGCAAAACCTAAACTTGGTACAGACTCAACTATCGAAATCTCATTTCCTGAAACTAACTCAAGTCTTGGTGTCTTTACAGCCGGATCAAAAGAAGTTGCTCGTGGACTTGATTGCAACCATCTGCACCTCTCCGAAGCAGCCTTCTATGAAAATCCAAAGTCCCTTGTCGCTTCACTCGTACAAACGATTCCCGGAACAGGAGAAATATTTGTCGAGTCTACCGGGAACGGACAGGGTACCTGGTATCACAGAAGGTGTCTCCGAGCCTGGGAAGGGAAATCAGAGTACGATATAATATTCTTCCCTTGGCATCAGTCGAGTGATTGCTGGACTGATCTTACTGAAGAGCAGGCAATTGCACTTAAAGCTGACTATCCTAATAATGAGTTTGAAGAAGATGATCTGCAAAAAAGATATCCAGATCTTGAACTCGAAAGAATTGCATGGCGCAGGGGAAAGATTGAGGAATTTGACTTCGACGTATGGCTCTTTAAACAAGAGTACCCAATGCGATTTGAAGAGTGCTTTATCCCAACTTCCAGGTCATACTTCCATAGACTCCATGATAGACTCGATGATGCGAGATGGATCTGCCTTGATAAGAATAACTGGAAACTCGCAGGGCATCCAAATAAAACCCTGCACTATGCGCTCGGTAGTGATGTTGCCGCCGGAGTAGAAAATGATCACTCAACTATTGAAGTTCTTTGTCTCGAAACAAATGAGCAGGTATATGAATACAGGTCTAATAGAGTCGCGCCAAATGACTTTGCCTGTGAGCTGGAGCGCGTTGGTGGAATTTTCGGATTCCCCCTGGCGCTTGTTGAAGCAAACAATCATGGTCATGTTACTCTCGACAACCTTGTTAGGAATGACATATATCCAAGGGAACAGATTTATTGGGACGAGGCTCACAGTACAAACATTACTGAAGCTGGTCATACGACTAATCGAAGAACAAAACCTCTTATGGTTGGAGCACTTCGAACTGACATGGCAGGTGGGCTTACAATCTACTCAACAAACCTAGTCGGCGAATGTGCAACATTTGAGGACACGCTTGAAGCAGCTGCTGGATGCCATGACGATCTTGTAATTGCACTCGCACTGGCGAATAAGGGGATATATGAGCTTAAATCCTTTCAGACTTATTATATGCCCCAACGGAGCTCTCCAGGTGCTCAGGAATTTGATGCCATCTTCGCATCTCGAGATCCTGGAAATTATGGTCTTGATCAGCGACAGCCGATTAAAGATCAAGTATCAGGTTCGCATACTGAACCGGACTTTTCAAAACCTCACTGGGGATCTTCTCCAGGATATTATAATTAAAGGAGATTCAAAATGGCAGGTAGAGTTAAAAGTGTTCCAAATGGATATTCCTATACGAAACCGGATGGAACGAGAGTTAATTTTGGAAAAGGACACCAAGCCAATGTAACTCCACCAGCACTCTCAGGTGGAAGGAAAGGAAAGAGAACTCTTAATCAAAACTCTTATTCCAGAACTGGGGCGTATCACACTCGTGAGGGCTCAAGTGGGGGTTCTAGATCAGATTCTACACAGGTTTATCAGGCAGATTCTCCAGGAAATTCAGCTCCAAGTCGGACTAATAACACCTTCTCCAAGACAAAATCCGGAGCAAAAGAACAATAACCGCTGTCGTCCAAAAGTTGGACAAGAGGATAACTTGCATTTAACAAATACGATTCACAGACTGAAGTGTGACAACTGCAAAGATATATACTCTCCTCGGGCGGAAACTCTTCCTGAGGCTAAACGACATGCGAAACATATTGGCTGGTTGATTCATTCAACTGGAGATTACTGTGTCGAGTGCGTCGCAAGATTGAATCCAACAACTCGTCAAGAAATGGTGCTGGATATGCACAGAGAGGGGGAATAGCTAATGAGCGTGAATTATATAAATCGTAGTAATGATGAGGAAATTATAGATATCGTGCGTACAGTTCTAGATAATGGAACTGGTAAGGCGGAAACACCTTATGAACATATACTCATCAAACTCATGCAATTACGAGGAACTCCTATTACTTCTTTTAGTTTTGATCAGGAGAGAGTTGATGCCGCGCATAAGAATTGGAGAGAGGAAAACTAATGGAAGGGTATTTAAGTAACGGGAAAACTGTCGATACTGGATGGTGGCTGACTCAAGTAAATCTCGGAGAAAAAGAACGGGATAGAAGGGTCAAGAAGGCTCAGTGGCCGAAATACTACAAACACTATAGGAATGAATATAATCCTGACGTGTATCCGAAGAATATGTTCTTTGTCCTTGCTCGGACTGTTGTCCCCAGGGTGTATTATCGTAACCCTAAGATCAGTATCGTTCCTCGTATGCCTGGGCCAGAACATGCCGCTTTCTCTAAGATCCTGGAACGAGTGGATAATATCCTTATCGACTCTATGAATTTCAAGAATGAGATGAAGAAGATGGTAAATGCCAGCTTTTTTAACTCACTTGGAGTGATGAAACTCCTCTTCGGAGCTGAGTATTCTCCAACTCCTATTCCTGGACTTACCGCTCCTCCAATTGATAAGCATGGATTCCGGAGTGAATACCGTCCTGGCGTTGTTCAAAATATGCCGTACCTGAAACACATCCCTACTGAAGAATTCATAATGGCTGAGGGGATTCGGGACACTGAATCAAGCTTTTTCCAAGCTCATAGAATCACTCGACACTGGGATGATCTCATGAATGACTCGAGATATCCTCTATTCAAAAAGCATGCAAAGTCTCCCAGCGCGATTCAATCTATGGGAGATAAGGACACAATTGCGCCGAAGGAAACCACGAGGCGTAAGGTTGAACTGGTTGAAATCCGAGACAGAAGAAATCGCAAAGTGTTTCTAATCGCTCCGAATGTCATGCCTAAAAACATGCCTATCCTATTCGAGGATGATGAACTCCAAACGGCGAATAGTTCTCCATTTTACACTTATGTTCCTAATATCGACCTCGGCCATCCTTACGGTGTCTCTGATGCTGATATACTGCTTACAGCTCAGGAACAGCTTAATGATATTAAAACTACTATACATAATCACGCGAGACTATCCATTGTAAAGTGGATGAGTGAAAAAGGAGCAATAAGTGATCCTGAAGCGCAGAAGCTTCTAAACTCTGACATTGGTGCAGTTGTTCAAGTTGGAAATGCTCGAGGGATTAAGATCATAGAATCTCATCATATACCTGATGGACTCTTAAAGCAGGAACAAGAGATTATGAATGATATGAGGGAGCTAATCGGATTCTCTCGAAATTCCATGGCTCAGTTCCAAGCGAAGTCTCATGGGCCTACTGCAACGGAAGTAAATGCAGTGAATCAAGCCTCTGAGCTTCGAATCGATGAGCGTCGGGATATTATCGCTGATAACATAGTCTCAATGTTTAAAGACCTTCATCAAGTGATTTTCCGACACTGGACACAGGATCAAGTAGTGCGACTAATCGGTGATAATGGCCTCCCTGTGTGGGTGCAGTTCACTGGTCGAATGCTTCAAGAGGGATCTTACGATGTACTTATCGAACCTGATTCCAGCGTGCCTGAGACAAGGGAAGTCCGTGAAACTCGGGCCGCTCGCCTCTATGCGGACTTCCGCCAGGATCCGAATATTGATCCTCGCAAACTAACTGAATTTCGACTCCATGAAACACCTGGAGTTGCTATGGATGATCTGATGACTGAACCGCCTGCAGCACCAGGTGGAAATGTACTCCAAATGGATGAATTTATTGCGAAACAGGGCCAAGGGGCTCCTCCACCACAACAAATAGCTCAATAGGAACTTATGGGACAGGGACAAACATTAGCTAACATCGGCCCTGGTTGGGTCAGACGAGTAATGGATCGAGCCTTCCGTCAGGGGATATTGGTTCCTCGATTCGGTGGATTGGCTCTTGCTTGGGATGATCTGAGGTTTCCATTCTCGGGATCTCGATTCGATTCTCCAAGCTCTGATATCATATACAATACGACCGATTGCTCACTGGAATTTCAAACGAGCGCTCGCTATCCTGCTGACGTAGTAAGTTTCAATGTGCAGATGCAGCATGATAAATATTTGAACAGTGCTGTTGAGCCACATCTTCACTGGATACAGGAAGAGGATCATATTCCTAACTTCTTACTCGCGATTCGCTGGTATAAGAATGGAGCACAGGTTCCATCATTTACCCTAGCTATTCCAACTACCCACCTCTTCACTTATGTATCTGGAGAGATCGCGCAGATCACTGAATTTCCTCTGATCACCGCACCTGCAGATGAGACTGTAAGCTCAATCATGGACATTAAGCTGTACAGAGACTTTACGAATGTGTCTACTCTATTCACTGGAGCTGATCCTTATACGATTGACGTGCAGACTAAGGAATTTGATCTGCATTATCAAAAGGATAGTCTAGGTTCTGTAACTGACTTTACAAAGGATGCTGTATAATGGCTAAGAAACTAGGCCCAGGAATGAGCAGAGGTAAACAACCTCGGATGCCGTACCAAAAAGATACCAGTCGTTCAGCAAGGAAACTTGTCCAGGGTGGGAAATATGTAGATAATATTACCTCAGCCTCGATTCGGAAGATTATTACTCGCTTTGGAATTACTCATGATAGCCTTGCTAATATATTTGGCGGAGCGCCTGGAGATTATTTTCATCTTCTAGAGGCTAGTTATGATCAATTGCTCCTTGACCTTGCAGCAGTTATAGTAACTCAAGCTGATGGTGCAGATGCTCTTCCACTTAGCCTTGGAACTAAGGCAATTGGAGTAGCTACTAAGTTCATGAGGCAGGATGCAGTAATCTCTGACATTCTTCCAGCTACTACAACTATGCTTGATGGAGCTGCTGCAATAACTCAAGCTGTTGACGATGATACGACTAAAGTGGCAACAGATGAGTTCGTCCTTAACCAAGCGAGCGATGCTGATCCTACGACTTTAGCGGCGGCAGCAGCAGCGGGGGTAAGTAATCGATATTCTCGCGCAGACCATGCACATATTGAAACCGCGACTACGCAAGTAGCTACAAATAGCTCATCTAGTATCGCTACAACTCAGCATGTTACTGATAAGATTGCTGATTTAAATCTATATCAGTTCAAAGGAACGATCACTGTTCCAAATCCATACCCAGCCGGTGATGCAGGTGACATTTATATAGTGACCGGAGCTGACGGAGTTATTGGCGGAACAGGACCAACTCTTGAGTCTGGAGATACACTGCTTTGTATTGTAGACGGAAGCGCGGGTGGAACACACGCTGCGGTAGGTTCTGAATGGATAGTGGGGCAGGCGAATTTACAGCCTGAACTTTATGCACTACTCTCTGGAGCCACCTTTACTGGGCCTGTCAATATTTTTGAGGATTTTAAAATAAAAGATACTAGTGCAGCTAAGATAGCAAGATTTAGTATGGGCACTACGGCAGAGGATGGATCTGGATCAATAACGTATGAGGAAGCCACCGGAGAGATAGCTATAGGATCTGGCAGAGCTGCAAATAATTTAGTTTTACGCACTACTAATACAGGTAAAATAATAGTCCGAGGAGGTCCATTAACATTTGAGGACACAAGCTTGGATATGGCATCAGCTACTAATGTCAGTAATTATTTTCGCCCTCCAAGTCTTACCTCGATTGAAAGGGATGCACTTACTCCTGCAAATGGCTGGGTGATTTTCAATGAAACTGATCAAACACTTCAGCAATATGCGAATGGTGTCTGGGGGAGTATCGGAGGTGGAGATGCTCTGGTCGTTACTAAAGCTGGTCATGGTTGGCTGGATGCTGATGTAGGATCTAAGGTTTATAAGGGAACTGGAGCTGGTGTATATACTCTTGCAGATGCGAGTAGTGAAGAAGCCGCTGAAAGTTTCTGGTATATCAGTAAGTGGATAAGTTCTTCTCAGTTTGAACTTAAAGCTGGTGGAGTTCTTACTCGAACAACTGGTGAACTTGATGCAATTCTTGGATCATCTAGTGGTCCAGCAGAAAAGGCTATATATTATCTCGCAGCTAATGGGGCTACTTATCCTCTCACTACTTCTACTCCTGCTGATGGTGAGTTTAATAAACCGGTCTGTATAGCTCTTAGCACTACCGAGCTGTGGTATTTTGACTATCGAGGTGTTGAGTATGTAGATACTTATGGTGATCCTTTTACAGTAACATGGGCACAAGCTCTAGGTACTACTTTGGATGTTCCTCATAACATGGATATGCTTAATCTGCATATTACTGGTAGAGACTCAGATGGTTATGAAGTAAGTGTTTATAACAGGCCAAAAGATGGAACGAATCGGGATATCATTACTCTTGATTTTACTGGATATGTAGAAGCAGATTTTCCAATGATCTTCGCTCTGAACGGGACAGGTGCTAGTAACACGCTGGACATGGATAACATAACAGTCCCAAGTGCGCCAAGTGGCGCTGGTGCTGCTGGGAGTTCAAGTCTGGCTATGCCGATTGATGCTGTGCTTCCTGTAGCTCCTACAATGTTCTTTAAGGATGTTAAGAGCAATGGATCTGCAGGTGGTGGGATTACTGCAGACACTTGGACAGCTAGGGTGTTGCAAACCACTGAGGGCAGCATTGTAGGGGCTAGTTTAGCATCCTCTAATATCACATTAGCTGCTGGCACCTATATAGTGGATATTTCTTGTCCTGCTTACAATGTCAACAGTCATAAAGCCAAGTTGTACAACCTAACTGATGCGGCTGATGAACTTGTAGGGACAGGCGAATATGCATCTAATAGTTCTGATTCGGCCAATTGTTCCTTTATAAAAGGAATTATTACAATTGCTGCAGAGAAGGTATTTGAGATACGTCACAGGTCTAGTGCTACGCAAGCTACTAACGGACTTGGGGTTAACAACAGTTTCGGTGAAGTAGAAGTATATACAGTAGCTAAGATACAGAAGATAGCCTAATGAACCACAACAACTACACAGCGCCTAGAGCGCAAGGAGAGAGATGAGAGAGAACTTTAGACAAGAAGCGAGTGGAGTAGCTGTGATGCCTCCTGGAGTGATCTTATCATACGCTGGAGCTTCTGCTCCGGCTGGGTGGTTACTATGTGATGGGACTGCCTATAACGGGACTACAAGCCCTGAGTACGCTAACCTGTTTGCTGCGATAGGGAATGTTTGGGGTGGATCAGATATTACTGACTTCAAGGTTCCTAATAATCAGGGAGTAGGCCAGACAGGAGCTGGGACTCAGACTATCAATGCTAGAGCGAAAGGTGGGGATTCCCTTGGGGATACTGTTGAGGATTCCATGGAAGATCATGAACATTCCTTAGCCGGTAGTTGGTACAAAAATGAATCGGGTGGGGTTATAGACACAAGTACGGGAGCATCTCCTTATAATGCACCGGGTGGACTGTCAACAGAGAATCATAACGGCCGGACTAACGCAAACGCAGAAACCAAGATGAGTAGCATAGTAGTAAACTTCATCATCAAGACTTAAGGAGACAACTTATGAACACAGCAATACCAAGACCGAACGGGCGCTCCTTGAGCCAGACAGATATACTGAACAACGTGTATGCTGGGCCTAGCGTCAAGACACAAGCTGACTCTCCTTATAGTATCTTAGCTACGGCTGATCTAGGAGGGATAGTAGAGTACGGTTCAGCTAGTTTAGATGTAGGAGTGTTCCAGCTTCCTGTTCTAAGCTCTGCTAGTGACGGAGATGTGTACAGGATCTTGAATGACTCGTACTATAACCTGACTGTGAAGCCAAATGCAGTGGATCATGTTTGGAACTCAGGAACTGGGTACGGGATTGAGATAGTAGAGAAGGGAACTCTGGTTACGATCAGAGGGAACTTTGCGAGTAAGAGATGGGACATACTGAGCAAGACCGGTGGTAAGGTGCTGATTGAGGGGCTGAAGCTGCATGAGCCTATGAATGAGATTACACTGCAAGCCCAAAATGCTGAAACTTCCAGAGTTGTAGATAAGACAAAACGGCATATGGGTACAGCCTTTGGGGATGTAAGGAATATCCCTGGTACTCCGGCTAATACAGAATTTCCTCCTTCGGCATTCGTGTTTGATGGGGTCGGAGATTATATTGGATATGAGGACTCCCCCGACTGGGACATCTTTGGCGATCAGGTAGGGCATAAGACTGTAGCTGGGTGGGTATACCACAATGGTGCTAACGCAGAGGAGTTCTATCTGTTGCAATCTAATAGTTCATACAGCGGGACTGCTCAGTGGGGACTCAGGAAGACTACTGCTAATGACCTAATGCTTTATGTAGTCAATGGAGGATCGGCTGTTAATCTAAACAGTGGGTCATTACTTATTCCTGCCTGGAATCACGTTGCATTTGTGATTAATGGAGTTGAAGTAGGTACTTATCTTAATGGATCGCAAGTAGCTTATGAAGATGACTGGGTGACTTTACTTGGTGGTGTTGTCTCTTTTACTGGCAGTCTATTTGTAGGCCAGAGAAACTCAGCAGAGTTCTTGACAGGACGTATGCAAGACTGGTTTATTTGCAAAGGGAACAACCCCTACAACGCTAGCCCGAACGATAATGGCGGTACAGGGGATGATTCATTCACAGTACCAGCAGCGCCTTTCATTGGAGTTATGTAAATGTCTGAACACAGCGTACCAGATCACATGATACAGAGTCACGAACAAAAACTCGATACACTGCAACGAGATATCGGAAAGGTTCGTGGGGAGATGAGCAAGAAGATGCCCACAGGGGCTTTTATCCTGACTCTGGTTTCTCTTGCCATTGCGCTGGTTTCACTAGGTGGAGCAGTGCTTAACGGAATGTGGACCGATAACACAGCTTATAAACTCAAGACAGATTACTCAATCATGGAAATTGCTCGGGAGCAGGTTAGGTTATCTTCTCAGCAAGAACAATTCCACCAGCTTCAGACTGAAGTCAGGACTAAACTTGGCATGACTGGTCAACACGAATAAGCAGGTGTCCAATTTTTGGACGCGAGGATAAATTATGGAACTGAAAGAAGGCGTAACGCTCGCAGGTCTTGATATTAAAATGAGGCCAGCGTTAATTGCTGCGGATAAAATATGGGCAGACCTTGGTCAAGAACTCGTAGTGACTGAGGCAAGAGGTGGAACTCACTCCGCTGGTAGTCTCCACCCGTATGGACTGGCTTTAGATCTCAGGATTAGGTATTTCAGCGAAGAGACTAAAATCAGGGCCTTTGATCGTCTTAAAACCGAGCTTGGTAATAGCTTTCAAGTAGTATTACACAAGACTCATATTCATGTTGAATACGATACATAAGGAGATTTATGAGTGGAAGAAATTTACCAGTGAATCCAGCGCACATTCACGTTGGAAAACATGCGAAGTATATTGCCGGACTCGCGAAGGCATCGAGGGATTATTTCAAATCTTTCTCGATTGTTGAAGCTCGTGAGGTTAGTGCAAATGGAGATGTTGGTGCAATTGCAGTAAATGGTGGAATCCTTGCGAGTGACACTACTCCGATTCTGCAAAGTAATTCACCAGCTTCTGATGGTGATAATGGGCAGAGGATTAATTGGATAAAATCTAATAATGATCCTCTGATGTTCCAATGTGCTCTTGATCCGAATCTCGATCCGAATAAGGACTTGACTTTGAGTTTTCTAATCGCTTCTGAAGCTACCACAGATGCTGTTGGATTTGCGGTAGAATCCTGGTTCAATGTCGGAGATACGAAAGTTGCAGATGTTAGTGGGACGAATCAAACTGTGACCGCCGCTGAAGTGACTGCAACGATTGCAGCCGCTGATATTCCCGATGCAGCAGCGGGTGGGTATTTAACTTTTACAATTGCTCCAGTTGCTCATACTACAGATAAGATGTATCTGTATGGTTTGAAACTGACTGGTTTTTTAATCTAGGAAACCTAATGCCTCAATTTAAACTACCTCATAATCTAGATCCTTTTGAGTCCAGTTACATGGAACCAGAAGCTAAGGCAACTGCCATTGCGAAGCTTGTAGAGAATTTTGAAGATATAACGAGGCATTTTAACACAGTGCTCGCAGATCTTGACGCTGAGGTATTTTACCATGTTATACCGATTAAGACTGGGGAAGAACCAGAGGCATCGGTAGCTTTTACTCAAACCCACAGGGTGATCGTAGTGATAGATGATATAGAGTATTATCTCCCACTCGACACTGTATAAGGAGGTAATCGTGCAAGAGTATCTACTCAAAATGTTTATTAAGATGGTTATGGAGAGGTTAACTCCAGAACTGCTTAAAGAATGGGTCGACAGTGGTTTGGATTACATCGAGGAGGCAGTTGAAACCTCGGAAACACAGATTGACGATGTTTTAGTATTACCTGTAATTAACCTAATCAGGACAGCGTTCGACGTTCCTGATAATGACGAGGAGAATTAATGGACGTGACTAAGCCGAAAGGCGAAGTCGTGGGTTCCATAACTCTACATATCAATTCAAAGTTAAGGATATCCCACGTTGAGATTACAGATCGTGGAGATCTTGTATCGAAAAGAACTGTACAAGATTCTATGGCATTGATTTTTCATGCTATGATGCAGGCCAGGAGTAAACGAAAGGCTTCTGGTAGAGCATCTGAGGCGGAAAAAGTTAGACAGGCGGAGACACGTGATACTGGAAGGCTTGAAGCGTTTAAGGCTAAATTGGCGAAGGAAAAAGCTGAGGAAGAGGATGCGATTCATAAGCGAGTCCAGATCAGAAAAGACGCTGCCCTCCTCGCTGAGGAAAAAGCGAGTGTTCGGATTCAACCTGGATTCCAACCAAAAGCAGCGAAAGCTGATCCAGTTGATGCGAAAAAGGCAGCGCAGGAGGCGGCAACTAAAGAGGCCGAAAAAATTGCTGGTGAACATGCGAAACAAACTGAAATTAAACCTGTAACTGCAGTAAAACCGAAGGAGAAATAGATGGGACTTTTTGATCCAAAACCAAGAAATGATAACTCCGATCTTGCTTCCAAGGTCGAGGCATTGACTAAATCCGTAGGTGATATGCAAGGCGGAATTACTCAAATTACCGATGCTGTGAAAACAATGTACAGCACACAACAAACCATGCAACAGAATTTTGATCAGTTTCAACAAGGTGCTCAGGGGAATGATGCCCAGTACCAAAGTGTTGCGACAGAAGAAAAATTCCGTTCCTTGGCTGAGTACCAACCTGAAGAACTTGAGGGAATGACTGAGACTCAGAAACTCATGGTCATGCAGGAAGGAACTCAAAAAATGATTACTGATGCTCTTGGCGGAGCATTGAAACCTGTTACTGATCAGTTCAATTCATTTCAGCAACAGACAGAGAAAGATAAAGCCCAGCAGCAGCTTAACTCTGTAATGGGTGAAACAGGCTCGGATGGTAAACTTCTCCGCCCTGATTTCAACGACATGCTGCAAACTATGGTGGATTTGAAAAATGACCCCTCAATGTCAAGCCTGCCATTTGATAAGTTATACACACTCGCGCAGGGCGAGTATAAATTGAAACAACCTGAGAAGTACGCTGCGCTTCAGGATAAGCACTTTCCTAAGCCAGAGAATATGCAAAGTTCGTATGGTGGCTTTCTATCGGACACTTTGCAGGAGACCGGTGAGTCTGGGGACTTGAGTATTGAAGCTGCCTCTAAGGAAGCTGCTCAAGAGGCTCTCGAGGAATTTGGAAGCCTTCCTGACGGCGGTGGCGATTTTGCCGCTTAGCCTACATTAGTTAATTCAAAGGATTTATTATGGCTGTTATTTCAAGAAGAAGCCGAACTTCTACTATTGATGATATTTTCGTCAGCACGTACCAAAAGTCTGAGAAAACGATTCAGGATCAGGTCTTTAATCCCCAGAACAGTGCACTTTGGGCTATGCTGCGGGCGAAGGGCGGATTGCAGGAACAAGTCGGTGGAGACTTTATCAAGATTGACCTGGAGATCGGTCAGAACAACAATATCCAGGCGCTGGCAAAGGGTGGAACTGTATCCTTGCAGGATTTCGAGTTCTTGGATCAAGCCAGATTTGATTGGAGCTACTACGATATTCCAATCGTAAGATTCTGGCAAGATGATCAGAAAAATGCGGGAATGGCTCAGGTGATCAATATGATCCAGGCTAAGATCCGTAACACTATTTCAAGCTATGCAGAACTGCTTGAGACCAGACTGTTTGACACTCAGACTGATACTCTGGGATTTTATGGTCTGCAAACCTTGATCGCAGATGATCCGACTGCTACGGCAAATGTCGGTGAGATCGCTCAGGGGACTCACACATGGTGGAGAAATAACACTGTGGATTTCGCTGATTATATCGCTTCTGGAACAGGTGGTGCTACTGAGACAGATGATACTGATTGGCTGGTTGAGGGTGTTGGCCTCATGCGCACGATGGTTCAGAACTGCCTTGGTAAGACTGGGCTGATTGTAACATCTCAGCACATGTTCAACCTGATGCAGGATGATATGCTTTCCTACTTCCAGTGGGATGGTCGTTTGGCAGCTGACCTTGGCCTGCCTACGAATACTCCGATGTTTGACGGGATTCCAGTAACTTGGTCTCGTAAGTGTGCAAACCGGATGTATTTCCTGGACATGGACTCAATCGCGTTTTACTACGATCCGAGAGATTTTATGACCTTGGGTGACTGGTTGCCTATTGCGAACCAGCCGAAAGATCGTGTTGCTCATGTAACCCTGGTTGGCTCCTTTGTCGTGAAGGAACGTCGATCTCAGGGTGTGATTTTTGGTCTGCCGAAAGCTACTGGGGCATTTACTCCGTAGTTGATCTAACTGGTGTCCTTTTTTTGGACACCTCTTTTAACCTTTTTAAACAGGATTTAAAATGGCTGTAAATTCAGGTCAGTATAAAACTTCATACATTACAAAGCTCACGGATTATACCGAGACTGATGTTGAAGGTGTTGGAACGTTGAGAATTGAGAATGGAAAGAAGTATAAATGGGTCAAGATGACTACAGGGACTGCTACATTGGCTTCCGTAGTCGGTCATGTTGTAGGTTACCTGGCAACGGATACCGGTCTGCACACTGTGTGTACTGATTATTCCGATTGTATGGCGACATTGCTTGCTGGTACACTCGGAGTTGCTGGGATTACAACCGGGTATTACTGCTGGCTGCAGATTGGTGGTATTAGTGCAATTTTGACTAATACGATCGCGAGTACTGTGGTTGGTAAAACTGTTGGGTTGAGTGCTGATAACCAGTTGTTACTGGAAGCTGCCGACACGACCTTTTCTGGCGCAGTTATTGTGGATGCGACTGGATCAGCGGAAAAAGTCTACTTGACTTGCCCCGAATAATTCTAATCTTTAACCTGGAGTTAGCATGGGTCTTTTTACTTTCAGTGAAATGCAAAGTGATGTGAGATCCATGCTTGGTGGGCGCACGAACCAAGAAGCGCTCATCATGCGTGGGCTGATATATTCACAATGGCGGATCGCTCGAATTTTTCATTTTGACGAGCAATTTGTAAATGACGAAGTTACTTTAACGAATACCGGGGCTGGAAATGAAGTCACTGACGCGACTATCACAATGCCTACGGGGACGAGGAAGATTCACAGCCTGTCAATTGTAGACTCTACAAGAAACAGCAAACTTATGCAAATCGGGGCTGATAAATGGGAAGAGGTGATAGGTGCCACTGATTCTCATGGTGAAGGTGAGCCTTCGAAATATGTACAGTATGGAAATACTGTTATAGTCTGGCGAGTTCCTGATGGGACATATACAGTACGGAGACTATATTCTGTCTGGGCGACTGAGATTGCTCTTAATGCAGAAAAGACTGCTCCAAGTGATACAGCTGCAGTTAGTCTTCTTGAGCATAAAGATGATCTTATCACGATGTACGCTACGGTATGGTGTTATCTCACTATGGGAAACAGAGAGAAAGCGAATTACTACTATGTTGTATTCAAGGATATGCTTGGCGAAGCTGGAGTTGATGATCTTCAGAAACCTGATCTGGTTATTGCTTCAAGTACTCCAAACGTGCAAATTTATGATCACTCAGTACCTTTCTTTGGGAGTTAAAATATGGCTTTTACACAAACCTGGGATGATGCTTTTGAGGATATTCCTGCGGATGGAGATCAGATAAAGTTCGGAGCGGATAAGATTCGAGACGGGAAGGAAGGTATTCGTGAGCGAGTTCAAATTGATCATGAGATGGGAACTGCAGATGGTGCAGGGACTGATACTGGAGTTGACACAGGGTATCATAAGAAGGTTACTGTGAAGGTTGCAGTACCTGGAACGGCTCCAGCAGGTTATGTGATAATGGGAGCTGCTACGAATGTCTTGAGGTATAAGGGTGAGGATGGGACTTTGAGAACTGTGGTTAATACTGATGAGGCTCAAAGTTTTACTTATAAGACTTTGAATGGAGCTTCGAATGTTCTAAACTCAGTAGATATTAATTCTCCGGATATTGACGAAGGAACCATTAACGGAACTACGATTGCAGCTTCTCCGATTAGTGGATCTACAGGATCATTTACTACACTAGGTTCTTCAGGTCTTGCAACGCTTGCTTCTATTACAACAGCGGCTGCGACGATAACTGGGGGATCTATTAGTGCAACTCCAATAAGCGGTTCGACAGGTTCTTTTACAACCCTTGCTGCGAGTGCCCTGGCCAGTTTAAGTGGGGGACTTACTACGGGTCTTGGGAGTATAGCGTTTAAAACGTATCTTATTAATCAGGAGGTTGCTTCAGGATCACTCGCCGTTTCAATAACTCATGGGATAACAAATGGAGAAGCTAACTCAATACTTGGAGGTATCTGGCATGCTACGAATACTACCAGTGTTCCGGCTACTACTGACGAGCAGGGAACCATAACGTTTAATGGAGCTCTAGCAACTTTTACTGTTCCTGGCCCAGGTGCTTTTCATAGAACTTACGCTAATGCGATTATATTTTACAAAGTTTAACAATGGCTGAGGAATATAAACATCTCCCGTCGATTGCAGGAGGGTTAAACACTCATCGACGAAGCGATCTCGTGCAGGATCATGAGGTCAGTGATATATTGAATATGAGACTGTTTGAAGATAGCGTCGTGCTGTCGAAGGGTTATGAGCTTTTGAATAATGACCTGGCGGATGGGACAGTTTCTGATTATGAAGAGCTGGGGAAGAGGATGGTGCAGTATAGGCTGTCCACTGGAACTACAGTATTGATTTTGATTACAAATGCTGGGATGTATCAGAGTGATGGTAATGACTGGAATTTGATTCCAAGAGATACTACAGTTACAGTTTCTGGAGTTGATGCTGGTACGGATACCATTACGAGTGCCGGGCATTTACTTACTGATGAAGAGCCAGTTAAATATTCCTCAACTTTGACTTTTCCAACTGGAATTGCAGTTGATGTGGTTTATTATGTAACTGGAGCGACTGCTAATACATTTCAGCTTGCGCTTACTGCAGCTGGATCAGCAATTGATTTAACTGGAGTTGGTTCAGGAACTATGACAGTGACGCCGTGTTTCGCAGGGATTATCACTGAACCAGTATGTTACGCCTTCTATCCTCCACTCGATGCACTGGTTTGGAGTAACGGAGTTGATGTTATTCAAAAGTATGCCTATGCTACTGGATCTTTTACCCTTGAGCCTCTTGGAGGTCTTACTGGTGGAGCAATGAGTGGGACAGCTACTGTAGTTACTGGTTGTAGATCAATGGCAGTGTGGAATGACAGACTTTATATTTTTAATACTATCGAAGATTCACTTCGGATTCCTCAGATGATACGTTGGTCTGATGTGGCGAATATCGAGGAGTGGGATGATGCCGGAGCTGCTGATGGTGGATTTTTAAGGTTGAGTGATCGTGAGGATCATATTCAAGCGGCCCTTCGACTCGGAGATGATATGATAGCTTATAGGGATCACTCGATTGTGAAAGGTCAGTGGGTTGGATCAGCTACCAGGACTGCTAAGTGGACTGAGATGGTTTCCGAAGAGGGGATTCTTGGGCCAAGTGCAGTTGCGGATGTTGGAAGTTCTCATATCTTCTTTGGCTGGAATGATATTTATGAGTACAAAGGTGGGAACTCGATTACTCCAGTAGGGACAAAGATTCGAAGGCAGATATTTGGAGAGGATGGATTGCTTGATCTTGAGAGGGATGTTGATATTACTATGAAGCATATTCGATCACTGAAAGAAGTATGGTGTTCTATGCTGGTAGGAACTTCAAGTGATGCTCTTGGATTATTTGACTCTTATAAATCCCTGATGTTGATTTATAACGTAGTGGATAAAACCTGGACTAAGCGAGAATTTGGCTATGCTGGACTTGATATTCGTATCTCGGATGTGATTGAGGCCAGGATTGAAGCAGGAATAACCTGGGCTGACATGGAACAGACCTGGCAGCAAATTGGTGAGCTTGCTTGGAATACTCAGATTTTTGCAACTGACTTTCCTAATTTACTCATGTGCAGTAAGCATGATATATTTAATTATGATCATGTAATTGCTCAGGATAATGGAGTTGATATTCCGTTTCGAGTAGATACGAAAGATTTTGAGAGTGGGAATCAATTTACTCGAGTTGGATATCTTAACCTGGAGACTTCGGGAAACGGCTGTGATATTTATTACAGTGTGGATAAAGGAAATAACTTTGTTTATGCCGGAGCAGTGGCTGCCAGCGTGTCTTTTATTAAGACTAAGGTAGGAATTGATGTTTCGAGTCAGAGTATGAGATTCAGACTGATTGGAGTTGGAGGGGGATTTAAAGTCTCCTCACTTGGTTTTACTCATGAAGTAGATAGTGAATTTTAAGGAGAATGGGATGGGAAATATATTTGAGAGTGGTGTTGAAGGACTTAAGGATTTTGCTATTGGAAGAGAGGGGGAGGTTAGTACACAGAATTTAGATTTACTCACTCCGGAACAGAGACAAGCTCTTATTGATCAATTATCGAATGGCCCAGTAAGTTCTAATGGGGTTACTGGATTAGCTCAAGACCAGACTAGAACCCTTGCTGATGGGACTACTGAGAATGCTTCAGAAGTCGGACTCGCACTGGATGATGTAGCATCCCTGAGATCTAAAATTGCGGGCGGAAAGGCTCAGCAGGCTTTTACTGATGTGGCTGATCGAGCTGGTGACTCAGATGCTCAGGCTGAGTTCTTTAAACAGCAACTCGCACCGCTGCAGGAAGTGGCACAGGAAAGCTTGCAGACTGTTGGACGTGACTTCAGTGGATCTGGTGGATTCTTCGGGTCGGAAAGACAAGCCGCAGATCAAAATGTGCAAGAGGCTTTTGCTGGAGCACAGTCTAAACTAATGTCTGATTTGATTAACCAGGATCAGGACAGGGCACTGCAAGCAGCGACAGGTCTTGCTGGTCAGGAAGGACAGCAATTGCAAGCGTTGCAGGTTCAACTTCAATCAGCACTTGCTGCAGGGAATATGGAACAGGTTGCTCAGATTCAGAATCAACAAGCTCAGATTCAAGCGCAGCAATTATATCAACAACTTCTTGGTGTACAATCGAGTGAGAATGTTGTTACTGCTACAAGTGGTTCTAATGGTGCTCTTGGAGGAATTATTGGTTCCGTTGCTGGGGCATTTACTAACAATGCTCTTGGATCAGCCTCGGGTAAGTAATCTAAAACTCATGTCCAAAAATTGGACAACAGGGAGAAATTATGGCTACAGTAGTTAATATAAAACGAAATGATCCTTTTGCTGGGTTTCAACAGGCGTTTGATACTTCTCGGAAGATTAAAGCTCAGAGTACTGCTCAAGAACAGGCATTAGTCAATGCACTTGCACTCGAAAAGGAAAAAGCTCAAATTGCAGCGAATACAAAGATTGCTGAAAATGCTCGAATTGTCGGATTGGTAAATAAGGCAAATGAGGGAGTTCCGTCAGTTGAGGCACTAACTGCAGAATTACTTAGCGGGAGTAATAGTAGCTCACCTCACAGGGAAGAGGCTCTTGGTCAAAAGGCACAGAATACGGTTACTAGATTGACCCAGGAAAAAAATACCGCACTGTTGGAACTTAATCTGACTGACCGTTATTTGGGCAATCAGCTTGGGGGTGATGTTGGAAAAACTGTTACAGAAACCTTTGGGTCTAATGCCGTGGTGAGTAAGAAAGAGATTTCCTCTATAATCGGGGCAAAGGCTACTTTGGCGGGAACTCGAAAGATTGATGCAGAGACTGAGGGGATTCCGCTGAAGGACGAGCTTGTAAGAACTCAAATCGGTCAGATTAAAGCCTCGACACACCTCACCAGAGCTCAAGAGTTGTTAGCTAAGTCTAAGACTATGCCAGAGGGACATGCTAAGGAAATGGCTGAATTTGAAACTAAACTTCAGTTTAAGCTAGCCGAAAATGCTGGGGCAAATGCCGAGGTTGCAAAGATTCGAGCTACGACAGCTGGTACACAAGCTGAATTGGCTAAGCAAACGTTTGAGTTTAATAAGGTGAATGATCGCAAGAAACGAGCGCTTCTTCGCGATCAGATGAAACTTTCGAGATTGAAAATTGAAGAGGGAAAGCGAAACTTAGAGTTTTCTGCTTACAAGATGCTGGAACAGCAAAAACTATCTGGAATTAAATATGATACTGCGAAACTTGCATATCAAACAAAGGTCGAAACTTCTGGGAGTAATAAGGACTATGTAGACTTCCTTAAAACAGCTCTTAAATCAAGCGGCTCGTATAGCAAATATTACACCAATGCAGCTGGAGTTCCTGATGATACAAAATTAACTGCCTTGGCTCAAACTCTCGCTACGGATAAGGATAAGAGTAAAATGATGCAGTTCATTCTTACCGATAATGAGACTGAGATGTTTGTTAATCCTGAAACTTTTAACATGGAGACTAAGACGCTACAGGCGAACTTAAGCGATGGATCAGTTTCTGGAATTATGAAGCCAGGATTTATTTCATTTAAAAAACTTGCTCCAGTTTTGAAATTCTTTAAGGATGCGAGTATTGATAAGGTAGTCGCGAGGGAGAATGAGACCATCAGGAGGTCAATTGTAGGACTGACAAAGAATAAGAAAATAGCTGGTGAAATTATTGCTCATCCAGTTATTGGCCCTATGATGCACGATTATGCTCTTGGGAGTACTGGTGAGGAGATTAGAAAACAATCCGCTTCGATTTATTACAGTAACACCGAAGGCGGTTTGCAGCTTACTAGAATTGAGCCTAATGATCGTATTCAGTTTGAGAGTTTTTATTCAACAAGTCTTGGTCAGGTCATGAAAGGGATTACTGATATTTATGCTAACGGAGATTTATCTACTGAGGTATTGGATAGTATCCCGTCGTATCAGCAAACTCGGGACGGACTTACTAAGACTATTAGAAAAGCATTTGGGGATCTTGGCAGTAGTGGATTATCCGATAAGGTTTATGCGAAAAATGCTAAGGCTCTTTTGGCGGAGTTATTGACAGATAACACATTTCTTTCTAATACTCTTGGGGAAATGGGAGTTGTGGATGAGAGAGTTACAAGGCCGATTCTAAACTCAAAAATTCAACCTGTGAAAAAGAAAACTTTTGGGAATAATGAACAGCCTGAAACTGATCCGAGTAGCCCCACAATGCTCGGACCTCCTGGGCAGGTTATTCATAAATTGCTGAATAGTAAGAGGGTCACCGCAGATCAACTTTATATGCGAGCCTCTTTTGGAGAAAATATTCCAGGGCAAGATCCAGCAAAGATGGCTGCTTTTAATGGCAGTATGCAAAGAATAGCTCAAACTTATATTGATCAGGATCATCCTGAGTGGGCAGATGATATATTTGAGATCATAGATAATGTTGATGTTTTGCATGTTAATGGAATATATGCCTCAGCTGAGTTTTACAATTTACAGCGAGCTCAACAACAAGCACCTAATAAAACACCGGCTGCACCGGCTGCTGGTAGGGGGGAATCTAGATGAGTAATTTAATAGTTTCTGCGATTGATGAAGAGGAAAAAGAAGCACTGCGAATTTGGGATGGTGAGGAAGAAAATCCTGAAGCTGGGGAGGGCACACCAATTACTCCGGCTGAACCAGAAAAAACTCAGGAAGAGGCTGAGGAGGATGTTTTACTCGCAGCCGCCTATGGAGGTGGGGGGTTTAGAGCAGAGGCCAGAGGGATAGCTGCGGGATTGGCTCCAACTGCACCAGCTAGGGAAACTCCATTGCGTTGGGAAGGAATTTATAGCACTGTATTAGATCATGTGAAGTTTGCTATGCGAGATTCCCAGCGGGGCGTTGCTGGAACTACCCTTGCTCCACTTGTTGCGGCAGAGGATTTAGTAAATGCTGCTTTGGATGGACTTAGCATTACTGACATGGCTGCCAGAGCTGGGCAGGGAATTGGATTTGATGTTGATTCTGAGTTCTTTGAGTTAAATATATTTGGGCATATGCTGAAAACTATTCACGATGGGACAGGTCAAATTATAGAAAGAGATCCTAAGACTGTCACTGAGATGGTTGTGTCCGGAGCGGCTATGATGCTTCCTGAGTCAATGGGAGCCGGAAAGGCTGGACAAGCTACAAAAGAGTTTTTGGATTTTATTACTACTCGAGGAGGAAAGATTGCTTCTACTCTTGGATGGTTTACTAAAGCTGCGCCGAGTGTTGCAAATGCTGGGGCGCATCTGACTGGGGTTACGGCTTTTGGGGCAGCGAAGGGATATTCAGAAGCAGATCTATATGATCATAATAAAATAGAGGGAACTTTTGAGAGTGCTCAACAGTGGGCCATGATTGATACTTTGCTGATGCCTTTACGAGGTATGAGTAGAACTACTCAAGCTGCTGTGGGCGGGCCTCTTATGTATGCCTATGCTAAGCTAATGGCAGATGAGACGGATGATCCAAAAGCTGTAGAGAGGCATGCTATGTCTAGTTTGCTGCTCGGCTGGATTTTTCCTTTTGTTTCTAAGTCTAATAAACTTACTCCGAAACACGATCTTGCTAGGATAGTCGAACCAGTTCAGAATTGGATTGCACAGCAAAAAAGACTTAATGTTAAGCTTGAACCTGGATCTTATATTGAGCAGTATTATGACGTTCTTTTACAGGAATATGGTCGGAGTGCTATGGTTCCTGGAGAGAGTGAATTACTCACGAGGCGATTTCAAAAACTTGTCAGAGATAGAACAGGAGAGGAGACTTTTGCAACTGGATTAGAACTTGAACAAGAGATGATTGGAGCGATGGAAACCGCACCTGGAGCATCTTCAGTTACCCATAAACAACGCGCTCAAGTAGCTCATGAATTAGTTGAAGCTGCTAGAATATTTGATACTGTGACTCGAAAAGAACTATATCACGATCTTGATGAAACTCCAGCTAATGATCACTCAGATGCTGTTAAACTTGAGCTTTATGAAAAACGGAGAAATAAGGTAATCGATCTTCAAAAGCGAATAGTGGCTCAGGGTGAGGTTCCATTTAAACGAAAGGTTATGAGTAAGATTCATCAAATCAAAGGAACTACATTTGCGCCAGAGAGTAAATACTTTGCTGATCTGATTTTGCAGAATCCGCATGAGTTTAGAATTATGCGGGATCAATTTAATATGCGTTATGCCTCGTCTAATAAATCATCTCACTTTAGTAACTTACTGGAAAAAGAGGTTGGTTATGAGAAAATGTCTACAAATGAGAAAGAGTGGTTTAGAACTCTTAAACGAAGTCAGGTGGATTTAGATATCATCGGAAGACTTCAACCTGGACAGCTTGCCATGTTTTATACTGATAAGTCTACAGCTCGGGGAGCACAACTCTGGGTTGAAGATGCTATGAAGAAACATTATGGAACTGAGTTTAATAATGAATGGGAGGCAATGCAGGGAAAACTTAGTGCCTATGATAGACATAATGAAGCTACATTAAGTCGAGCAAGAGATTCTGGAGTTATTTCTGAGGAAGCTTACCAAGCGTATAAGGATTACCACTATGCTACTTCTAAGACCTTTGAGGAGTTGGCACAAGAGGCTGATTTTTTCAAACAAGGACTTTTTGAACCTAGTTTGAATGTTCAGAAACCTGTGCATTATTTTAAAGTTCGAGAGGGTCAAATGCTGAGTGACGATGTGATGTATTTGAGTCATAGATTCATTTCTCGAATGGAAAGGGTAATTGATAATAGTGCCTTTTATGAGGGTGGATATCAAATGGCGATTAATCATCCTGAGAACACTTTGTTCATGACTCCTTCTTTTAAGTATGAAAGGATGATCTGGGACAAGAAACTGGGGGAGGGTCGCTGGTCTACCATTTCAAAGGTGGAATATGAAGAAATTCAAACTAATAGAAAGAAACTCCAAGCTGAAAAAGCAGAATTGAAAGAACTGCAAAAGGCTAAAAATGTGGAAATTTTTGATGAGGTTGATACTAGTGGTTTGGCTTCGAATAAGGAAATGATAGCTCTTAAGAGTAAAAAGACTAAAATGCGAAAAGAGCTTGATGGACTTAATAGTAAGTTAAAAAAATTGGAAAAGGATTTAGAGCTTACACACGACGAAAAGATTTCAAAGGTTCTGAATAAGAAAATTGCAGTTAAGAGAGTTACCGGAGCAGATCCGAAAACACTCGCTGCGGCACGATATGAAGTGATGGAGTTGCAAAAGGAAATTACTCTTACGCACGAGATTAATTTTGAATTGCTTACAGAGCGGAATGGGCAGCGAGCCAGAAAGACAGATGTTCCTAATGATGTTAAGGGCTGGAAGCCTGTGAAATACTGGCAACAATCTGTTCCTAAGTATGTTATGATTCGGGAGGAAGTGGCTCCCTATATGGATCTTCGAGGGGAAATTGGACAAAGAGTTAGAACTGGAATTGCTGGAACTACAGTAAGATATTTGCTTGGAACTCCAGTTATAAAATTAATGTCAGTTGCTTTTGAACCATTTTTTGGTATCGGGACAGCTCCAAGAGATGTTCACTTTTTTGGAAATACTGATCCGAATGTTAAACTTGAGGGATTGACTAAGACGGCTTCAGTAACTCATTACGCATCTTATGTGGTAAAAGCTTATCCAAAGTTGATTGCCGATATCACTGGGCAGAAAGGGTTGTTTGCAGAAGCTGCAGAAGTTGGACTGATGCACGGAAGTTCTACACTGGCGGGAATTACTCAAGCTACGATAACTGGTAGGGGTGTGTTTTACGAGGCTGAGTTTATTAGAAAGCCAAAGGGTAAATTTGCAAAGAGGCGAGATGCAGCTCTCAATGCAATTACGGCTACTGGGGTAGTTCTTGAAACAGCTTCAAGACTTGGACATTATAAGTATCTTACTGAGGTAAAAGGTTGGGGGAAAAAAGATGCTGCTATGCAGGTTAATCAGCTTATGAACTATATGAGAAAAGGAGCTGGCATGGAAGGATTGGATTCTGTTCTGGCCTTTTTCAATGCTACAAGTCAGGCACTGAGTGGACATGCTAGAGCTGGATTTGGAAAGGAAGTTACTGCGGACTTTGTGGATGGGAAGGTTGTGGCTGAGCACGTGAATGAAGCTGGGGCAAGTTTTAGTGCGAAGATTCCTGGAACGTCAGCAGAAGCTCGATTTAATAAGACCTATGGATTGAAAATGGCTGAATTTGGATTAGCTCGAGGTTTACTTCTTGGACTTGGAATGGCCTTGAATAAGGATCAAATGCTTGGCCAGTCTGTTTCAAGTAGAGTTAATTATATTACAATTCCTGCTTGGTGGCAAGGGGTTAAGAATAAAGATGGTCAACTGGCTAATTTTGAATTTCGAATTAAGCTGGATAATACTCCGATTGAATCTCTTGTTTCTATTCTGATAAATAGGATGTATGATGCTACGATGAATAATTTATCTCCTGAGCGAGATGAGCTATATCGGAAAGAGTGGCTGAAGTCCTTGAATGCTTATAGGATCGTTCAACCTCCTGCAGTGGTTAAAGCAGCTCAGGCATTATTTAATAATATAGATCCGATGGATGCGAGAGCTTTGTTTTCGCAGGCAGATAAATATCTTCCTATGGATCAAATGAAAGCTAGTACAAATAGAGCTGCTATTGTGGGAGCTAGGTTTTTGAATATGTTTCCTGGATTGCATGGTGAAGTTGGGCCAGCTGGAGTTGGTGGATTGATGCAAGCTTATGGGGCAGCTTCTAATAGTGTTGTTAATTTGCCCGGAGCTTTTACTCATAAGTTAAGTGATAGAGCTTCTAATTCTACTGCCTATGCAATGTATGAAGTTTTTAAACCTGCTTTTAATAAGACATTTTTTAGGTATTCTAATCAAGATCAACATTCTGAAGAGGATAGATTATTTAAAGCGAAACATAATTCTCCAGTTTATAAATTAGTTTATGGTAGGGCAAATGAACTAGCTACTAAATTTGCAGCTGGTGGTATAACAGTTGAGGAAGCTTTTAGCTCTATGCAGAAGATTGATCCTGATACTGGGATTACCCAATTGCATATGAAGATGGGCCTTGAGTATTTAAAACGAAGAGTAGTTCTTGAGAGCAAGTGGGATGCGATAGAGCAAGAACATCCTGAAGGAGTAATGCGTATGCCGAATAGGTCTCGGATTCAAAGCGCTGCTACCTGGGCTCCCTCAGCGAAAATTCAATGGTATGAGGAGCAACTTGAAAAACTTGAGGACGATGGCGAGGCTGTTATGGCATTTAATAAAGTTAGTAAGATTCTTGGGCTGACTTCTAAGGCAGCTCTGTCTTTCGGCGGTATTACAAAATGAAAGAAATCGAAGAGTTAGTTCATACCTATCAGATTGGTAGCATGACTGCTCAAGATTTCCGATCTTTCTTGGGGAGGCAGGCTGGAGTTCATCCGAGGGATAGGAAAAAGACCTTGGATATGTTCAAGACTCTGGCTTATGGTGTCCGGTTTATGAAACGGGTTAGAGCGGAAAGGAATGGAAGTTTCTCGAAGAGGATTCCCCAGGAAGTTAGCTGGAGAAAACTTGTGCTCATGACTCCGAAGGAACAAGCTCAGTGGCATATGAAGAATTGTCCTGAGGTTGGGACGCCTGAGTATAATATGTTCAAGCGTCTGTGTCGGGCATTTGGAGTAGGGGGGAATGAGTTTTATTACTGGCTTAGGAAGTTGCGATGAAATCGTCAGGTGGGGGAGTCCAGCCGAGTTTAATTAAAGCCTCCTTTACCTGCTCATCTCGAGTGTCTATTATCTGCTTCATGCGTGAATTGAGCATATCATCCGGAAAGACTATATCAGTTATAATCCTACCATCTTTGTATACCTCAGCTTCGATACGAACAACTCGTTTATTTTCACTCATGATGGTTTAAGGGGCATTTTGGAGACTATTCGAATTGCCTCTCGATTTTTCTGCGCTTGGATATCTTCTGCAGATTTCATTACAATTCCCATCTGGCCTAAGATGGTTCCGAGGATCTGAGCTGATACAAGGAACTGTCGTATCATGACGAGGGCTACTGCAGCCGCTTCATTTGAGTGGATGGGGTTTAATGCTTCGATCTCTCCAACGAGTGAAATAATCATCGCATGATCTTCTGGAGGTAGATCTGCATAGTTGTCGATGTTGTCCTCGAGAGCTTCTTGGAGGTTTATCGGGCCTCCAGTTGTGGTTCTATATTTATTCCAATCTATCACACTGTCTCCTGTTTGAAATGTCTTTGAAGTTTATACTCTTCTACATAACCCCACCAGTCATATCCGCCCATAGAGGACTTTGATGAAATTAAGAATCCAAGCGTTGCCGCTTCGTAAGGTTTGATATCTTTCTGGATATCGAGTGAGTACGTGAATCTAGTGTTTTGATCCTGGATTCTCATACTACTCAGGTTGAGAATGTTAAACAGTTGCATCGTTTCTCCTGGTGTCCAAACTTTGGACGACTGCGAAGTTTGATCTAAATTAAGGACTTTTAATTAGCGAGGTGTCCTAATGGTGTGGTTTGAACCCCGGTTAAAATGATTTGGATTGATCTTTTGTATAGCCGGTTGGGTTTTTCAAAAGGCCCATACAAGGCCATATAACGATGAAATGAACATCCGTTCTCCTAAAAGACCTCCAGCATGATAGTGTCCACCCAGGAAACAATCACTCTTTTGTTAACATACACTGGTTTAACAAATGCGCTGGAGGCCATAGGGTATTACTCGTGTCCAAGTTTTGGACGACTGGATTATCCGTCCCAATTCTCGTTAAGTGTATAGTGAGCATCTCCGCCAGCATACTCGATAGATACAAATTTCATTTGAAGCATAGTAGCTTCGATTATCTTCATTGTTTCTGAATCAACGTCTTTGTGATACGCTCGAATGATCTTTGATCGAGTGGTTTGTTTAAACTGGAGAATATAAGTCATTACTTTTTCCAGAGATTCTGCGTGATAACCTCGACCGACTGCTCCGAAGAGCCTACCCATGTTGGCCTCAGTGTTTGACAAGATCCTGATGGATAGTTCAAAGTCCTGGAGAGATACCTCACCCTCTGAACCCCTTGCCGCTGCCATTATCATACTCATTTTTCGGAGGTGAAGTGCTCGTCGGTTTGCGTATCCCTCGAATGATGCATCTTTGACTGGCCAGATACCCTGGTTTATGTCTTCTTCCTGTTTGATGTAATACGCGATATATGCTTCTTTAGCCTGCGGAGTAAAGTTAAACTCTCCTCGGTAGTGAGTGGCAATGTAGCTGAGGTCGGCCGTGAGTTCATCTTTTAATCTTCTGAGTTTGTCGTCATATCTGGGAGTTGGAACAATTTTTCCTTTTGTGTTCTCCAGAACAAAGATAATCCTGGATGTGAATCCACCTCCGATTGCTTCAACTGGAAGAATCGATGGTAACCAATCTGGAGCCGCTGCTCCAAGGATATTGAGACATACCCCGATAAGCTCTTCCTTTCCTTGAGTCTTCGTAGAATTTTTCCAGCTGTCATGCGAATCATACCAGTCCGTTAAGTGAGCGAGTTTTTTAATATCCTTCTGTCCGAGTAAGACAGCAAGTTCTCGAGCATATACTGTTAGGCTTGAATGTGTTTCCATGAGTCCAGTGTTCGGATTCTCGAATACATTTTCAGACCCTTCGATTACTCGAATGAGTTCTGGAATTGTTACAGCATCTGGAGCAGCTGGGAGACCGGTATCTTTGAACATGTCTAGAGCTGGCCCCATAGCTACTCCCTTGCCGAGGCCAGATCTTCCCATGAGGAAAATGAACATGTTTGGATAGATCTTCTGGTGTCCCCAAGGCATGTACACTCGACGCTGAAGTGCTCCAGCGATAGTTCCAATGGCAGTCCAAAGGAAATATGCTACTGGAGGTTCAGTGTCTGCCATGTATGTCATATAGCCGTCAATCCAGTTAGGCAGGTGTCTGGCCATTTATTAACGCTCCAATTGTTGATTTAATCTCTTCTGGTTTTTCAAAGCTGAGACCTGTCATAGAACGTCCCCAGTCTAGACCCATTTTAAGGTCAGTTTTAATGGTGAATTTCCTGCCCTCGTAATCTAGTTCTGGTTCCATAAGATCCTTTGCCTTAAGAAGCATAGCGAGAATACCGTCTACTCCCTCGCCCATAGGAACTTGGAATACTATTGAGTCATGGATGTTTCCCAGGAGTTCAATATCAGGAACTTGGTTATATATCTCTACCATTGCGTCATTTACTAGATCTCCGACTGTGGACTGAGGCATGAAACTATATCCCTGTTGGAATAAAGCATCTGCCCACATTCCGAGGAGCCTGACTTTACGACCGTAGCAATTGAACAGTGTTCTGTCTTTTCCCAGGGCATGTTGGATTCTCTGATACCATTGCCGTATTCCTGGGTAAGCACTGTGATAGCCTTGATACGCTGCTCGAGCATCTGGATCAGGGACTTCGTTCATTCGAGCGAAAAGTCCTGGCCCCATTCCATAGTTGAATCCATGATTACACTTCTTTCCACACTGGCGCAGGGACATAGTTCGAGGAATGAACTTAGCCTTACGGTATGCTTCAAGTACTCGTTCATCTGAGAGAGCATATTGCTTCCTGATCTCTTGGATTTCCTCAACGTTTGACGCGTGATCTAAAAGCTTATGCTCTTTGAATATGATATCCAGAGGCATAGCCGTGATGAGTTGAGCCGTTGCTGCATGAACATCGTCAGGAGATTCAGCTACTGAGATCATTCGAGGATCTCCGGATATGTACGCTGTAGCAACCCATTCCGCTTGGACTTTATCCATCTCTACCAGGATGTATCCTGGATCTGCTTTCAAGAACCCTTTGAACCTCGGATCGAGATTCTGCATATTCATACCAGTTCTGAAGAGAGTTTTGCTGGAGGAGAGTCTGCCAAAGATGGTTCCGCGAGGAGAGTAAGTGCATCGAAAGCGATTGTCTGAATCGAACTCCATACTAAGATAAGTGCTTCTAAACTTTTTAAGTCCAACGAGCTGTTGGATAAGGCTTGCCTCTGGTAACGGGCTTCGCGCCGCAGTTCCTTTTGCCAGCTGTTGCAGTGCCTTGTCGTTGCAGCTAGGTTTACCTTTGTCCAGGTAAGGTTTGATGTTAAGCTGTCCATAGAAATAATCCTTTAGTTGCTTTGGTGAGTTAATGTTAAGGTGTCCTCGAGTTCCCTGGTCTTTGTCTACTAAGATCTCGGGAAGGTCTGGAGCACGTTTTAAAACCCAAGTGTCAATGTCCTTTTGAAGTTCAAGAATCTTTCCCTGAAGTCCGTCTTTTGTTTCGAGTACAGCCTTTGGATCAGCGTTCATACCTCGGAACATGATGAAGAAAAGGGGATAATGCAAACGCTCTGTGCGAAGGTACGTTGACCAGTAATCGTTTTCCTTGAGTCTGGGTTCAAGTACGTTCCAGATTTCCAATGTGGTAGCTGCGTCTTTGCAATTATATCTCCAAAACATCATCCAGTCTTTTACTACTTTCCACTCTTTTCCTTCGCCTTTGTAGTATGGTTCATCAGTGTAGGCGGAGCATAGAAAGTCAAGTCCTTTGTTGAAATCTGGATACATGATGTTATGAGCTATCATCGTATCTCCTATGAATCCCTTCGGGACTATGTGGTATCTGAACAGGATAAAGAAAAGGTCAAAGGCTATGTTCTGACCGATCATGGTTATCTCTGGATCGCCAAGGATCTCCGCCACTTTCAACCAGATTATCTTTTCTTCTTCTGCCGAGTATTGCATAACAGGTATAGAAATAGCTTCGTTTGGATAGTATGCAAATCCTATGCAGGATATTTCCAACTGCCCTGAGATTTCTATATCGAGGCAGACTGTTTTCAGATCTTTGTGCTTCTCGAACCAAGCCATTGACTCGTCCAGTTTTGGATTCACGATGAGATTTCGCTCTGGACGCATTACCTCTGGAAAGGTTGATTGCTTCAGCGCTCGTATCAGGTCTGTGGTGATGTAGTATCTGTGAACGTACTGTCTCAAAGCACTCGCAGGATGGATTGTAGGGATCACCTTTCGCCCAGGTAATAAGGTGGATTCGAGTATGCTCCCTCGCCATTTCAGGATCGAGGCCGTGTGAACTAATGCTGCCATAGCAACTGCTCCCACCGCTACAATCACGTTCGCTGAATGGGATGTTAGCTCGTTCTTTAGGATCTCTAACCATTTTTTACCTTCGGGAGTGAACTCTCCATGTGAGAAATAGTTTCCGATACCGCCTTTTCCTGGGCGGATCTTAATGAGGTTCGTGACGTAAATGTCTGCCATTGAAATTCCAGCTTGGAAAAGGAGCTTTTTGAATAAGACTCCTGAACGTCCGACAAATGGGCGTAGCTGGCGTTCTTCTTCTGCTTCGGGCGATTCACAGACTATGATGATCTTTGCTGTGAGTGACCCCCGAGGGGGGACGATTATCTCTGTCCGTTCCTCGGATAGGCCAAGGTCTAGTAGGCTCATTTATTCTCCTGTGCGTTTTCCCAGATGAGCCTGGCATGGGCCTTGCTTAAAGCTGAAATAGGTTCCAAGGGGCCATTTTTCCACCAGTCATCGAAAGAATATCTTTTCTTTTCAAAATAATCCTGAACGGTATCTCTGGAGTTACAATCCTTACAAGGCCAACCGCCTCGCCCTGTTCCATGATGCTGACAAATATCGCATTTTTCAGAGCAGCTAAAGTTTGGGGAGCTTGTTTTATTCATCTTCCTCTCCCATTCTGAGTAAAAACTTATTCCGATATTCAGTACTTAGGTCAAATCCGAATGCTTCGATTCCAAGATTCTTACATGCTCGAAGAGAATTTCCAGAGCCGAGAAACGGGATCATGCATTTTGAACTCGGATGAGTTACATAACAGGTTCGTATAATTTCCTCAAGTAATCCCACGGGTTTTTCAGTGGGATGAATCCGATTTGAGGAATTTGGTCGCTCGTATTCAAAAACGTTACGGCTGCGAGGAACTCCAAGAGTGGTTCTTCCTTTTGATGCGAGGAAAAAGAACTCTGTAACGTTGGAGAGATAAGAATTGGTATTATGCGCAGATCCATAGTTTTCGCCAGGTTTGAACCAAATTGCTGGATTGAGATTAAGCGTGAAACCAGCTGATTTAAGAGCTTCTCGAGCTTCTTTATAGAACTCAATGCCGAACCAGAAGATTAGGTTTGAGCAATCGCCGAGGAGTCTGTAACATTCATTAGCTAGTTTTTCAAGAAATGCTGGATACATGTTTGTTGGTACTCCAGCTGTGTGATACGCCTTTGGGTCTTTGGTCTTTTTTAGGAAAAGTCCTGGATCGATACCGAAATCTGGATCACATTCAATGAGTGAACAGGGGCCGAGAAATGAATCTGGTAGTGTTGCTGCTGCCTCGAAGAAATCAGCCACGATGTACCCTTGAGATGCGCTGAGATCATAAGTTGGGAGAATAGGTTCTTCTATTGCTCCGGTTACTGCTACACCATCTACCATTCGAGTTAACGTTCCTCGCTCCTTGTCTACCTGGGCTATGAAATCAGCTGCGGATAGCATTAGGTCTGAGGTTTCTTTCTTGTTTTTCTCATTTCGCTTTGCAAGTTCTTGGAGGAGTAAAGTTTCCTCAAGATTGTTTAACATCTTTTCTGCTTCGGATTCGGTCTTACAGGTTTTCAGTTCTGGAACTTCCTCAAGTCGGGTTGCGAGGAGTAAATGCTTCGCGACTAGGGATTTTGACCTGTTTAGTCTCGTTGCTGTTTTACGTCCAGACCATGTGGAATCTTTCTGCATGTGAAGTGCGTGGATTTTTTCCACTAGGGCTACTCGTTCTACCCAGGTGAAGTCCTCACGTTCCATGTTTCCGAGTAGTTCAAGTTCTCGTAGGTCTATTTCTTCAGTCTCTTCACGGATCAATGCTGGGATCTCTTCCCATTTGAGATGTTTCGCAGCTTCGAGGCGACGACCTCCCTCGACGAGTTCATAGTTCTTGTTTAGGATTATGGGATAGAGCATCCGGTTTTTAATGCTGTCTGCCAGGGACTCAATATCGTGGTACTCTTTTCGGAATCGCTCTCCGATTTTAATTGCTCCAATTGGTACTTTTTTATATACTCCTAGCTCAGGCATCTTTAGCTTCCTGTAAAAGTGATTTCTGCATTTCTGGTGAAAGTGATTTGAGGAGCTCGAGTAGTTTTTCCTCTTTGGATTTACTTGCTTTTTTCCCGGCTGCTTTTGCTTTCTCTGGAGCAGCTACTCGCCGCCTTCTGATCTCCGCGATGCGCTCCATTAGCTCGGAGTCTGGAAGATCTTTTAGGTCTTTTACGAATTGCTCAAGTTTCATATTGGATCTCCAGCGATAAGTTCCTCGACCAGAATGAAATCCCGTAGGACTGCATCGAAGATCTTAGCGTCAATGTCATAAGCTCGGAAGTATCCTTCAAGGAGATTCCGGACTACAGCTGAGCGTGATCCTTCTGGTATTTTGTTGAAACGATCCAGGGTCTTTTCCGGAAGGGAGATGGATACTCGGTTGCTCATTGTTTTCTCCTCTTGCATATTGGTCTGGCTGTTCCAGATGTGGAGTTGAAGACTATTTCAAAATCTTCGAGTTCTGGATGTGAGTCCCTGATGATTTGGAATAACATTTCTCCAGCTGCTTTGCCACGACGAGCTAGAATGTGCATACCGATCTCAGCTGCCTGTTGATCGGACTGGAAACTTTTTGCTGCGTCTAGGATCGATTTTTTTACTGGGTATTCTTTCCCGATTTCAATTTTTTTCTTGCTCATGAGGTTTTCCTTTTGAAGTTGTTTGGTTAAATGGCTGCTGGCAGGATTCGATACCTGCACGTCCTTACCCCTGCCCGCCTAAAGCCAACTGCTCAGGACTCAGCTGATGCGTCTACTTTATGCTGATCTACTGTATCTAGAATCCTTAAGATCAGGACTTCCGCCACAGCAGCCACCGATTAAATCCTACATATCAATTTCGTTCTTGTGGCGATACTCACCAGATGCTGCGACATACTTCACCTTCACATCTGGAGATGACATACCGATGAAACAGGTTGCTTCCTTGTCAATGGTGTATGGATCTACTCCAAAGATTTCCAGAAACTTTTTGGTCATTACCTTGGTGAATGGCTTGGAATTGTCATTCGGCATGATCAGGTTGTGCCAAAGTGCAGGATTGTCCGGATAGTCCTCGAATTCAATCCTGATGTTAAACATCATCTCGCCGTTCTTTGAGACTTTGTTCGAGCCATCTTCGTTGGTTTTTAGTTCTGCCGCTGCGATTCGAAGAGCGAACATGCCACCTGCGACTGGTTCTGGTTCTTTGATATCTTCGAAATCAGAAGGCATTGGAATAAAGTCTGACATAGTAATTCTCCATGAGTATTATAAACTAAACTGGTGTCCAAAAATTGGACGCCTGGATTGAAATCCCCCTGAGTTATAGCCTATGGGGCGAGGCTTGCTACTAATGTCCTCCGAGGAGGAAGTTGTGTGCGTACTGTCCATGATCGGTTACTGCATCATAAGGAGAAAGAGTTACTTTTGTGATCTTTCCTCCGGCTGCGAGATACCGAGCTACTGCGTCCTTCACCTCGTCTTGAGTAGGAAGAGGCTTTTTTGTTCTGACTTTGCGTTGCCAAGGTCGTTTCTCTTTCATCAGGCTCTCCTATTCTTAATGAGATTAGGGCAAAAAGGATTCCGAGTCCAAGGTACATGCTGTCTTGTTGTGCTCCTATGAATCCGGCTGAGGCTGCACATAAGGTGAGCCAAAGGAAATCACTGTTCATGGAATGTCGAAATTTTCTTGGGTAGCTTGGAGTCTTTCATTAGCCTCTCCAGCCTTGACCAGGTTAATTGCGTCAGTGTATGTGAACTGTTTATCCCAAGCAGTGTCTAAGTCCGATCTGGATTCAGGATGCAGACGGATAATTATTTCATGAGGCTCTTCAGGTTTTATCTCTTTGATTTCTTCGAGTACAAAATCAGGAAATGTAGTATCCCCACTCACTTCTTTGCCCACATTGTCCACTAAAAAGCAGATTGATTTGTTCCCAGCTGCAAACTCTTTCAATTGCTCTTTGGTTAAACCCGCATCGGGGATCTTAAGTCTGCGTCTCATTTCTGCTCCGAGATAATTTTCCCAAGGCCATATTCCTGGGGCTTTGAAAAGTCCTCAATCGTCACATCATGAATCGGGTCGAGGCCTTGGAAGGCTGTTCGAATTCCTGGGACGTATCGATCAGGAGTGGTTTGGATCTTATATCGAGTTTCAAGTTTCTTCGTGACTGAGCTTCGCTCCTGTTCAGCTGTGCATCGGAGTAGATGATTGAACAGGTTCGGGATTCGAGCCTTGTTCTTTCCGATGATTAGAGGAACGTAAAGCATCTTCTTGGTAGCATCATCTTGCTCCATTACGTCGTGGAAGATTATGTAAATGTTCTTGTTGAGTGAACACATACTTCTCATGTTACGCATGGCAAGGGCCATAGCAGCTGGGTAATCATCCTGTTGAGGGACTTTACCGAAGCGTTGGTTGTTGAACATCACAGCATCCATTGATACATCCTGGAAGGTTGTGAATGAGTCCATTGCGATATTCTCATAAGAGTCATAAAGACCCTGAGACCATGCGTCGTTGAAGTCATTTGCATAGTCCAGGTATGCTTTTGGTGGAGCAACTTTGCCAATTGGTTTGATCTTCTCATTCGTGGCCTTTGCCAGAGAATAAGGAGTCAAATCCATTAGGTCAATGTTGTAGCTGGAATAGTCTACATGCTCGCAGCCTTTGTAAGCTGACTCAGCCGATGGATCAAACACCCAGGCAAAGGTCTTACCTGGAAGGGTTGTTAGGAGTTTTGATTTCCCACTTCCTGCTTGACCAACGATCATTAGCTTGTGATGGGCGGGAACTGTGAGATCTCCTGCGTTTTGGATTTTCAAGGGTTCTCCTTTAGTACCTTAATCTTCTGTTGAATTACTAAAGTCCGAGCCATTAGATGGGTAGCAAGACGGTCGAGCGTTCCAGCTTCGATCATGTATTTCTCTTGCATGTCTAACGTCTGGATATATATGTTACAGGTTTGGCAATACCCACGAGCGGAGAAATCCAACCTCATGGGCATAAGGCAAAGTTTACATTTCAAGATTTCTCCTTATCCATGAAGAAAGGGAGATCGTATTTCTTACCCTCTTCCTCACTGTTTACAGTGAATTTACAAGCTCGACAATGATACTGCTCAGAACCTGCCATATGCGTTCCTGACATTCCGTGAGCTTCTTGGTGTGTGTGCTGGAGTGAGTTTTCTCCGCATTCAGGACATTTATCCATTTTCAATCCTCAGCATGATTTCTTTCATAGCATCTTCATCAAATGGCTCCCAGAATTCAACCTTATATCCCTGCCATACTTGAGAAAGTTCTCGAGGGTCTGAACAAGCCTCACACATATCTTTGTACTCACACGGGCCATACTGACCATCGCAGGAGTTCTCATTATGAGGGTAGAATTTCTCCTTATCGTGCCAGAGGAGTTGTTTCACCCAGAATTGAGTATCTGTGTACCAGGACTCAAGCCATGAATCATCTTTCCAGATTGGAATGTTCTGGAATTTGTCGTTATGCTTTTTATGGACAAGATCTCCTGATATTACAACTCCACGAGCTTCGTTTCCGTACTCGAGCTTTATGCTATATGTGTAGCCAGCTACCTGTGGAGACATGTTGAACATTTGGAGGAACTTCCATTGAAAGATCTGGCCCTGGACGATGTATTTCTCAGCTGCTCCGAGGGTTGTAGTTTTATGCTCATTCGCCCAGACACCTTGGGAGTCTCTGTAAGTCATGTCACGACGACCGACTAGGAAGATTCGTTGAGTGTCTGTTTCAAGCAGTGGGACTACAAAAGGCTTTTCAATGTCCAGAATCTCGATCTCCCATAGCCAGGATTTATTCTGGTCGATGTAATGCCAGAGCATTTCCTTAGCTGTTCCTGGGACTCGAGGAAAGTATTGTTCCATGAGTTCAGGGAATCGGGCTGGATCTGGGAGTTCACGTAAAGTCCACTCGGCCATGAATGAGGCAAAGGCTTTTTCGTGTACTTGAGTCCAGAAATCCTTGTTAATTTCTCTGGCAGGAACTGTCGGGCGTAATTGTTTGAGTAATTTCACCTGACGAAACACCTCCGCTTTTCCCTCATGCCAGGCTCCACCGAATCCGAGAGCTGGTTTCACTGAATCACGTACCCAGCCAAGTTTGGTTCTGATCATGTAAAACATAGGACATTTTTTCAGGCCTGAGATTCTCGTGTTGTCGAGGAAGATTATTTCCTTCCCAGCTGGTTTTCCTCCGCCCATAGCGCCGGTTATTCCATCAGTCATTTTCAGGTTCCTCTTTTGATAGTTGATGCTCAGCGATTATGGCTGATATATATTCATAAAGATGCGAGGCACTGCAGAAGTCAAGATCTTCTGAGGGAGTCTGTATCCAGTCCTCCTTTCCATCCTTGTGGTATCTGAGTGAAGGAATGTGAGAAACGTGAAGTCTTTTACTTTCCTCGGGAAGGTCAGCTTGACATTGATCACAGGTATAGGTTCTAGTTTCCATTTTTCGCCTCATGCGAGATTAGATTATGAAACTGGTGTCCAAAAAGTGGACACGAGTCTCAAGGAATAAGGAGGATATATTTCAACCCTCCAGGAAGAACTATTCTGCCAGAAGAGCCAGAATTTCTGCGCGTTTCTCCGCAGACATGCCTTGGAGAAGTTCCAGAGCTTTCGCTCCTTTATCCACCGTACGTCCGGTCTTGTCTGGGAGTTTGTATGCAGCAACAGCAGCTTCGATCTGAGCGGCATCGTACACAGGGTTGCCTTCCTCATCCACTGCTTCCAGCATAGGTCGAATCAAAGAGTTGATGCTCAGTTTGGCCGAGGCAGCATAGTGATTGAATACGGCAACTTCGCCATTCATGTCCACTGCTTCACTCAGGTCAGAACCGAAATTAAAATCAACTGTGATTTGACGATCTGCTTTCTTGCTTTTTACAGTACAATCCATATTAATTCTCCTTATATGGAATTAGAAAATGAGATCCTCGGAAAATGTCGCCTCCACGACGAGGATCTGGATTTGATGGAGGATTTGGTTCAGGGTTTACCGAATAGATTATCCAGTCCAGTGTTCGTTTCATTCGAGTCATTTACTAGGGCCTGTTCGATCTTGGCCTTGAGCTTTTCCATCTTTGGAGACTCACTTGGAAGCAGGTTGAATTCTGACAAGGCAAGTTCTCCAATAAGATCAGGATCTTCTTTCAGAAGGCGCTGAGAAGCCTCTTCAACGGATACAGGGGGAATCAGTCCCTGGGATAGGGCATTTTCTAAAAGATGCTCCACCAATCGTTGAAGTATGGAGGAATACGACTTCTCAACTCTGCGCCCTCCAAGGTTAGCGAATAGATCTAACATGTTGCACATTTGAACTGGGGATAAGCCTACTCGAACTGTTGATCTGGTCTTTGGGTTCATTTTTGAAGTCCTTTGACTTTACGAGCTACGTCTGATTTAAACAGGTTCTGGATTAGAGACATTACGAAACCTCGATTCTTTTGCTTTTCCTGAGCCTCAAGTTTCGCCTCTCGTCGAGCGTTTTCATACTGAATCGGATCATGGATGTAGGACTTTGCAGCCCTGCGTCGTTCAGCTCGATTCCAGGTCTTATCTGGTTCTTCAGCTCGTAGCATTGCAGCTATTTGAGTGACTAGACCAGCTTCACGAGGTTGCTTTATCAGGTATGTCGGTTCTGGCTTTCCGGCCAGATATTCCTCTTTGGTTTGATTCATAGGAATTACTCCAGTTAGTGTTATAAGGTGATGGGCAGGGGGAAAGTCCTGCCAGGCAAAAATCCATATCGTAGGTAAACTGGTTCATGCCGAACATGCTCATTAGAATTGGATACTCTCGATCTTCATATCGGGGCATGAGATCCTCTAGGCTGCAAGCTGCGTAGCCATGATTTCACTCATCTGCCACAGGCTTTGATTGAATTTCACTCCGCGATCTATTGCAGTAATGGGTCTGGTTCGATGAAATGCGCCTGCGGAGTTCGTGCCTCGTAAACCGCCTTTCATTACATTTTCCTGGATTACGTTCATGGTAGTCCAGAGATTTGGTCTTGGGACTTTGTGATGCCAGCCTTCTTCTTCCATTCTGCGGGGCCAGAGTAATCTTGCTGCATCAACTGGAGCGTTATTCCCCCAGACCATTATGTGTGCTGCTCGGGCTAGTTTATGCTGATCCTGGCCATTCATATGAAGGGCTTTCCAGGTTTCTACTTTAGATCCGATTCCTTCTCCGATCTCCATCATTTCCTTGAGTGCATACTTTACCTGGGATTCAACCGAGGTTCCAATGTGTTTGATGCTGAAATGACCAAATTCCTGATCTGCCACGATTTGTCCATTTAGACAGGCGAATACTTCCACTCCAAGCATGAGCTGAAACGCTGCGGATCGATTATGCGAGTTCATTCCTACAAGTTCTACTCGCTCACCTTCATGAACGAACTCTGGATGCGCCCAGCGAACTATGTGCTTGGTGAATCCTCGATTTGTAATGTCGTTTGAGCGTTGCTCCGTTGCATGAACTGGCATCCAGCCTGAATCCCAGAGTTGCAGGGCTATTTCACGAGTGTTTAGGAATACATATTCATCTGACACATCGCCTTTTGGAGCTTCTGCGTAGAATGAAGGACAGTTTCTCTCGAAATCATGCTGCTCCATTACACTAAGTCCTTTGATTGTTCTCATAGGTTAATCCTTGAATGATGGGCAATCGCCAGTATCATCAATGTCACCTTTAGCACGACAAGTGCCTCGGATGAAGTAAATACAAATATCGCACTCTGAATCTTCATACTCTGGCGGTTCCGCATTGTCATAGGCCCGTTGAGCCGCTGCGAATCCAGGTGTTTCTCTATGCCAGCTCATCTTATCCTCACAAGTTTCGGGTGATTGAATTTTTCTTCAGTAATCTTTCCCTTTGAAATGCTCCGATAATACCATTCATCTTGCTCGGCCAGGATATAACCTGGATTTTCGAGAAGAGAAAGAATTGCCTCGAGTCTTCTCCTCGTGGTCATAGTCGGCCAGTCATGATTTGTAATCCAGACATGGCCTTTGTGATTCATCACCGCAATCATGTTCCCATGCAGGTAGAGTTTTGTCATACTGATTGAAATCGTGACTTCAGTATTTGACTTAAAAGATCTTCTGCGATTTAGAAAATCTCTTGCCATTTGCTCACTTATTTGATTCATTCCGAATCCTCCTCAAGCGCCTCGATCTTGCTTTCCAGGTCAGAGATCTTTTCCTCAAGCTCACGGATCATATCATCCATCGAATCTTTTCTAGCTTCTTCTCCATACTCATACGCTCCATCTATACAATGGGAGCAGGGTTCAACGTGCAGTGTTTCTTCACTGTATTCTACAGTAAGAGATTCTCCACATTCTAAACATTCTACCTTGATACAGATTTCAAAATCTGAACTCATTTTCTTCTCCAGTTTAAATTCCCAATTTCAGGGTGAATTAAATACTCCAAAGAGTGCAAAGAGGGAGTGCTTACCTTCCGAGCGGTATGTCATCAGAATCAAGCGGTGCGTCCTTTGCACTCCGTGCAGGATTTATTAACTCATTTTCGGATCAAGTAGGCAGCTCGATCCATACACTGTCCTTAACAGTGCGGTTCCGAGAATCTTGTAACAATAACCCAGCGCCTAGTATGCGCCTTATGCTCCGGGTATTCCAGCGGATAACAAGATGCACTATCTCATCAAATCCGCTGCGTTGTCTCTTGCTCGTTCGCTGCCTGAAAACGAAGAAGAGTGAATGATACATCATAGCTCGTCCATCCCTCGAAGAAAGGATCTATCTGATTCTGAGAGTTTACTCTTCCTCGGGATCATTAGATCAGTTATGATTAATACTACGAATGAGATCAGGATAAGTGTTAGGATAAAGTCAAGCATTTATTACCTCCCCCAGAAAATTCCGTTCGATTCCATACTCGAATCAATCGTTCGAGCATCTTTGCAAAGACAAGTCCATGAGCCGGAACACACTGTCCGATTTTACGATGCAGTTCAAGGTGCGCTAGTTCATGCAGAAACGTTCCAACCGAGTGCCGATAAAGGATTATTCTATCCTGATGATAAAATGCTGTTCCCCAAGTGTTTTTCGTATCTCGCTCGGAAAGTTCAACCACTGCAGCTTTGATCGAGTTCAGAATGTAAAAGTCTATAATTCGATCATATGCTATTTCTTGGTTGTTTAACTCCATCAGGCGATCTTTATAAGCTGGAGTTACATAAGATACTCCAGTTCCTATATTATTAACTTGATGTAAGCTGGTCATGCTTCCTCCTGACCTGCCTCATATCCTTCGTCATATCCATCCGAGTGTCCGTCGTCGTAATCATTCTGCATGGAATTGACCTCTCCTTCAAGTGCTTCAACCTCCGCTTCAAGATCCTCAATTCGCTTAAAAAGCTCTTTCTTTTCCAACCAGCGCAGGGTTGTTACACTTTGTGCTGCTGCGAAGAAATGAGTTGGGCAGATTTCCTGAGCAGGTTCAATCACTCGCTTAACCACTTCAACACTTCCATCACTCAATTCCTGATCATATTCAACATAAAGTTCTGTTTTCACCTTTTCCTCCATATAATTTGATTCATCCAGTTGTCCAAAAATTGGACAAGAGGTTCATTTGATTCCTACCTTATGACATAGCATGAGCAATTAGTTTATAGATTATCTGGCTGATTTATCAAACTCGCCTGTCCTTCAATTATATCCAGCAAGTCCATAAGTTTCCAGGTTTTTTCTTTCTCATGCTGCATATTCATAAATATCTTAATCACGCCTATTGGCACTTCATGAGTTGATCCATTCTCATATACTATAAAAGTCCCTTCTGGTTTCACTTCGATTGCGGTGATTTCCATAACATCCTCCAATTGATTCAGCTCATGCCATATCATAAGATAGGAATTTCTCACTCAACCTTTTAAAATATTCTCCGAAAAGATTCTATTAACCTTCCAAGACTGGAAGGATTAAACTTGCTTTTTCTTCTGAAATCTTCATTTCTTTCATAACCAGGGCTATCTTTGCAGCTGTGTCGAAACAATCTTTCAGCTTTTCAACCAATGTTCTGGTGTCTCGATTAACTACTCTTTTCACTGGCGTGGAATCAAAAACCCAAGACGCTCCGAAATCTTCAAGTGTAACCTCATCTTGTCTATTCCGATTCACTATTTCCATCGCTGGATAACCTGACGTTCCAGTCATATCCAATGCAATTCTATCCAGATCTTTACAAATCCTTACGCCAGGTGATTCACCTTCAATCAATGCCTTCGCATCCAAAATATCTCTTTCAGTATACCGTCCCGATGCTAATAAAGCCTCATCTAGCATCACGATATCTCGAAATAATCTACTCTGTGCTTCAATATTAATCGAAATCTTCACGCCTTTTGCTTCTGGATAATCGACTAAACTTTTCTTATTCGGTTTTTTATAATGCACGCGAATATATCCAGTTTCTTCACTTTTTTCCTTAATTTCATTTGACATAATTCTCTCCATAATTTTATGATTCGATTAAACCATTTCGGAGAATATATCAAAAGGTTGAGTTAATCATTGGTTGATTATAGGACAGGATCTTGATTCGATTCTTATTTATTATATTCAAATGTTTTTTGATTCATATACGCTTCTGTTCTTATTTTCGCAACAGTCACGGCATGCTGTAAAGTTTTCAACTTGCCATACAATTCAAAGACATTAAATCCTGTATCGCTTTCATCATCCGGTTTGAAGTATAACGATTGCTGTATCATATGCATGGCATTGTCTAAATCAATCATTCCAGCTTCATGCCGATCAATCGTTTCTATTTCTTTATTATTCATTATAGTCATATCCAGTCTCCATATTTGATCCTGTCTTATAACCAACCAATGATTATTTTTTCTAATTCATAACCCGTAGGTTACAAATCCTAAACCTGATTTAAATGTCAATGAACTTTTTGGAATCTCGATTTGTCCGGTTTACCCGATTCAACCGTTAAATGGTTTGAAAGTTTCCGGTTCGTTTTTGTCCCGGTGATATCTTTTATATTGCATGTGCCATACCTTTCATGAACAATCCCCGAAATAATATTCTAACCTATTGATTTGATTGAATTAAAATAGTTAAAAAGATCAATTCAATCCGGTAATGCATTAATCATACCAACGGCAAAATGTTCCATAATATCCATAATCACTAGGCAAATCTTGCAATCGACTAGGCAGAAATTGCCTTTGGCATACTTTATGCTTTACCATTTAAATTATGTAACAATATCAATGACTTATAATTCTAATTCTAAAAACGAACGAACGTTCGCCGTGATTTTCGTCTAACGTATTGAAATCATTAGCGTGCCATTGGGTCAAAATCCATGCGCCACGGTGACCCATCGGGGTGATCTATTCGGGGGTGAACATATGTTCTTTTTTTTTTTTTTTTTTTTTATATATATAGATATGGCCCATGGCATCTGGCACCGTGGCACCAATACCCATAATAGACTTTGATCGGTTGGCGCGTGGCATTTGGCGCGTGGCATTATGACAACCTATTGAAATCATTGACGCGCCACTAGGCCATTGGGCCACTTTTCCACCTGTATAAGCCTAAATAGGGTGTGTCCAAAGCATGGACAGCAGTATAATGATATATCATATATTATTTTATCCAGCTGCATTAACCATGCCAACATCTGGGTGAACATCCGTACTCGAAAGTCCCAATCCTGCATTTGGATTACTTCCAGATACCAACCTACCCATTTGAAACAAGTCAATCCTCGTGCCGTTAAATGATCCAGTAAGTTTTCACCAAATCATAAGATGGAATCATCCGAGGGAATCAAACGACCTAATCAATTGATCCAATCAGCTGATCCAATCAAACCATTCAATCAAACCATTCAATCAAACTATCCCACAGCTTGATAACAGCATCCTGTCCCATCATTTGATGGAGACTTGCTCGTAAATTCCGCTCACCCCCTTTTTTCTAGCAATCCCGTATCTTTTTGAGTCAATCCCAAAGTCAGAGTAAGTTATTAGTTGTCCAAAATGGACAAGAGATAAGATCATGGCACGAAACGTGCAACATCAATAGGATAGAGAAATTAATTCGAGAAAAAATCGCGGGGGCGAGAAAATGAGTGAATTTAAAAAGAGACTGGAAGAGGGGATCTCACCGGGGCTTGGAAAAGCTGTTCAAGAATATGACTCTAGGAAAAAAGAACCTAATCTGGACCCCGGCCCTGTAACCATTGAGGAGATTCCAGTAATTGCTCAAGATAATAAAGTGGAGTATATCTCATGTCTGATATAGAACTGGATGATCTATTCGGAGTAGACAACCAAACTATAATTGCTGAAAATGCAATTGCGACTACGAAGAATACAAAAGGACTAGCTACACTCGGAGCTATGCCTGGAGAGATTGCTGAGGATGGTTCCTACATTGATGGGTATGGAATAAAGCATTATCCCTACGGAGCGAAGTATCAAATGTCTCCTGCGGATAAACGGCTTACAGAGAATGGAGCTTATTCTGGAAAGCAGATCAGAATGCAGTTCTCAGATGAAGAGCTTCGAGCGAATCCATTACTTGGACTCGAACCTCGGGATTACCAAACTGTAATGCTGTATATGAAAGGTCTTTCACGGCGGGATATAGCCTCGGAGCTTGAAGTCTGCGAGCAGACAGTCACGACTCGACTTGCTAAGCCTTCCGTGAAAGCTTGCATGATGAAGATCCGTGAGGATCATGGGGATGATATCCAGGCACTGGTATCAGATGGAGTAGAGGCACTTCGAGATGCTGTGGCGCCTGCAATGCCAATAGGGACTCGACTTGCAGCTGCGAGAGATATTCTTAAAGCTACTGGGCATATGGATAAGAAAGTGGAGCAGGCCACTGAAGAGACTGCGACTACTCAAATGCAAAAGATCCTGGCGATGTTTAAAGTTGATGGGGATGTGAACATAACTGTGGAGAACTCATGAGTTACTTCGAAAGGCCAGGCGCGAAGGGAGTTATCTCACATGCGTGATTCCTTCGAGGGGCTTGATACCTCTAGACCGATTACAGTAGAGGATGTAGAATCCTTTTATGCGACTCAGGAAGGGTTTCTGATTGAGACCTGCTTGATGATCGTGAATCGGGAGCTGAAGGATGTGCCGTTTATTCTGAATGATGAACAGCGGAAACTTGACTGGAAGATTGCTCAGAGAAAGAAGAAAGGATTATCTGTAAAGTTCTTCATTCCAAAGGCTCGAAGAAGGGGAATCAGCGCATACATAACCGCTAGGTTTAATGTAAAGGCTCAATCCCAAAGGAATATCGATGGAGCTGTTGTAGCGCATCGGCAGAAAGAAACTAATAAACTCTTCGCAAAGGTTGACTACTATGTTCGGAATGCTCGAGGAGCAAAACCTAAACTTGGTACAGACTCAACTATCGAAATCTCATTTCCTGAAACTAACTCAAGTCTTGGTGTCTTTACAGCCGGATCAAAAGAAGTTGCTCGTGGACTTGATTGCAACCATCTGCACCTCTCCGAAGCAGCCTTCTATGAAAATCCAAAGTCCCTTGTCGCTTCACTCGTACAAACGATTCCCGGAACAGGAGAAATATTTGTCGAGTCTACCGGGAACGGACAGGGTACCTGGTATCACAGAAGGTGTCTCCGAGCCTGGGAAGGGAAATCAGAGTACGATATAATATTCTTCCCTTGGCATCAGTCGAGTGATTGCTGGACTGATCTTACTGAAGAGCAGGCAATTGCACTTAAAGCTGACTATCCTAATAATGAGTTTGAAGAAGATGATCTGCAAAAAAGATATCCAGATCTTGAACTCGAAAGAATTGCATGGCGCAGGGGAAAGATTGAGGAATTTGACTTCGACGTATGGCTCTTTAAACAAGAGTACCCAATGCGATTTGAAGAGTGCTTTATCCCAACTTCCAGGTCATACTTCCATAGACTCCATGATAGACTCGATGATGCGAGATGGATCTGCCTTGATAAGAATAACTGGAAACTCGCAGGGCATCCAAATAAAACCCTGCACTATGCGCTCGGTAGTGATGTTGCCGCCGGAGTAGAAAATGATCACTCAACTATTGAAGTTCTTTGTCTCGAAACAAATGAGCAGGTATATGAATACAGGTCTAATAGAGTCGCGCCAAATGACTTTGCCTGTGAGCTGGAGCGCGTTGGTGGAATTTTCGGATTCCCCCTGGCGCTTGTTGAAGCAAACAATCATGGTCATGTTACTCTCGACAACCTTGTTAGGAATGACATATATCCAAGGGAACAGATTTATTGGGACGAGGCTCACAGTACAAACATTACTGAAGCTGGTCATACGACTAATCGAAGAACAAAACCTCTTATGGTTGGAGCACTTCGAACTGACATGGCAGGTGGGCTTACAATCTACTCAACAAACCTAGTCGGCGAATGTGCAACATTTGAGGACACGCTTGAAGCAGCTGCTGGATGCCATGACGATCTTGTAATTGCACTCGCACTGGCGAATAAGGGGATATATGAGCTTAAATCCTTTCAGACTTATTATATGCCCCAACGGAGCTCTCCAGGTGCTCAGGAATTTGATGCCATCTTCGCATCTCGAGATCCTGGAAATTATGGTCTTGATCAGCGACAGCCGATTAAAGATCAAGTATCAGGTTCGCATACTGAACCGGACTTTTCAAAACCTCACTGGGGATCTTCTCCAGGATATTATAATTAAAGGAGATTCAAAATGGCAGGTAGAGTTAAAAGTGTTCCAAATGGATATTCCTATACGAAACCGGATGGAACGAGAGTTAATTTTGGAAAAGGACACCAAGCCAATGTAACTCCACCAGCACTCTCAGGTGGAAGGAAAGGAAAGAGAACTCTTAATCAAAACTCTTATTCCAGAACTGGGGCGTATCACACTCGTGAGGGCTCAAGTGGGGGTTCTAGATCAGATTCTACACAGGTTTATCAGGCAGATTCTCCAGGAAATTCAGCTCCAAGTCGGACTAATAACACCTTCTCCAAGACAAAATCCGGAGCAAAAGAACAATAACCGCTGTCGTCCAAAAGTTGGACAAGAGGATAACTTGCATTTAACAAATACGATTCACAGACTGAAGTGTGACAACTGCAAAGATATATACTCTCCTCGGGCGGAAACTCTTCCTGAGGCTAAACGACATGCGAAACACATTGGCTGGTTGATTCATTCAACTGGAGACTTTTGTGTCGAGTGCGTCGC
>Ga0307989_1000149_pt1 | contig 51229 bp, 38 predicted proteins | sample EllFjometagen185_FD_203164 | JGI IMG/M metagenome (GOLD analysis project Ga0307989, IMG submission 203164) | Marine microbial communities from Ellis Fjord, Antarctic Ocean - #185 | ecosystem: Environmental > Aquatic > Marine > Unclassified | place: Southern Ocean | collected 2014-10-08 | reverse complement strand
GGACCCGGAAGACAGGCGTCGTCAGTTTTTGGAAGTAGTGTGCCACCTAAAACAAAAAAACTTCCATACTCCATGGAATTTTAAACCTGAGCTTATTCACAAAGTAAAATTTCATTATTTGACAATGAATCGTATGATCAAACGAATATTAATCATAACCGTGCTGATAATCCTATCACAGAGTGCCTATGCACAAGAACATCGAATAGGTATTGGACTCGGATCATCTTCAGGGGTTTATCGGTCTAACAATCAGGAAACAGACCTCACCGGAGAGCTATTAGAACTACCGTCGTATGTCTATTCGTCAAAAATAGGATTTGCTGTTGGATTTAAAATCCTTGAATTTTCGGTCAAAGGAAAACAAGAAACACCCCTTTTAAAAACAAAGCTTGCATACTCTCAAACAATTCTGGCAATGACCCTGGGTTATGAATTTAAAATCGGTGATTCCCTGATTTTTTCACCTCAGCTGATCCGGAGTTACATGGGTAGCAGCAAATTAGACTATAGCACCTATTCAGTGAATACCTATTATACCTCTGAAGGTAAAGACGTGGTACTGAGTGCAAATTCGATAACGGGAGATGCTGATTTATCTGGATATGAATTACCCATTTATTTTGTCACGAAAAACTATTTTTGGGGAATAAAGCTTTGCTGGTATAAAAGTGAAGATAAATTGATACTTGCTGACAATTCAGAAGTTGAAATAGATACATATGGAGGGCTACAATTTCTGGTAGAGACAAAATTCTGAGTTCCTGGATGTTAATGAGAATACGGAGAATGATTCAGATTAAATTCTATACAGCAATCCGAGTGATGTTTAAAATTCGTGAGTTAGATCGGGGATATAAAACAGGGATGCGAGTCAAATAAGTATGGGGAAAAGCGGATTTAGAAGTAGAGAAGAGAACATCCAGGAGGGGGGTGAATGGCAAATGAAGTATTGAATAATATTTGGCTAAAGCCACAATTACTCAATACCATGCTGATTGTCGAGCTTTCGGACTATTTAATTTTTAAAATACCCCTGGCAACATAAAGGGGGAAAATCGCCCCAAGGAACCTTACTTTATACCACTGTTTTTCTTATATTGCTCAACAATAACTTTATAATCTATCCCAAAAGCTTCAAGAGCCTGTTTGAGCTCGACGAGTTCCAGATGTTCAGCCTGCATAAAACTTAAGCTGCCATTTCGAAAGTACTCTATCAACATTTTAAGCGTATTGACGTCCTTTTTTGACAAGTCTGTTTTTGTTTCATCCATGCCGTCCGGGGTCTCTTCCATTTTTATTACTTTAGAAGCACCGCCAATTTTTATAGCTTCCACATTATCACTAATTTCTTTCTTTTTACGACCTCTTTTTTTCTTTTTAATACCATCTTCAGAAGCATCTGGCTTCAGGTCCTTTTTTTCTTCTTTTTCGATGGCATTTAGAAAGACATCTTCAAAGGAATCATCATCTTCAGTGGATTCAGTATCTTCATCCTCTTCTTCCTCAACCTCAACTTCAGTTTCAGTTTCAACTTCAGTTTTAGCCACCTCTTCTTCCTGCTCGGTTTCTACTTCTGCTTCTGACTCGACTTCAAAGCCAGGTTCAGCTTCAATGTTGTTAGTATATTGAATTTTCAGATATTTCTTTTTAAATGAGCTAATCCCACTGCTTAAGGTCGTTTTACCAATCCCTTCCAGTTCTGCATTACCAAAGAGATCATATACTGTTAAGTTTAGCAGGTCATCAACGTTGAAGTCAGGCGACTTCATTAAGTCGGTTAGATATCTTTCGACTCTCTCTTTTTTTGTATTTTTCACTGGCACAAGACCACCTTTTCCTGATTTTTTAAGTCCAAATTTCTTTTTAAATGAGTTTAAAGCACCACTCAGTGTGGTTTTCCCGATTCCTTCCAGTTCTGCATTTCCAAATAGATCATACACGGTCATATTCATCAGGCTTTCTATTATAAAGCCCTCTGCTTTCATTAACGTTCCAAGGTAAGCCTCAACTTTCTCCTTCTTCGTCATTTTTTTCATTATTCCCTTTTATTTTTGTTTATCAATCGCATAACTCTAATACCTTTGAAATGTATGGCTGGAAATTCATATAGCCCTGAAATCGTTACTTTATTGTATAACTATCGGAATAGATGTTACTTTCGAACGGGTCAAAGCATATTACAATGATGAAATTAACTTGTAAATCACAAATTCGGTAAAAAATCGAAATTATTTTTTATCATCCAGGAAAATTTTTGAGGCGTCCTGTTATGAAATTCCATTATATTTTCAACTCAATCATCACGAACATTTTATCCTTAAAATGGATAACCCGCTCACTTCCTATATTTTACATAATGGGATTTTTTCTGTTGTTGTCTTCAGCCCCTTCATCCAACTGTTTACAATAAAATAACAGATACGATTTGATTTCCTGTTTGGTAAAATGATCAAAATAGTATCTAAATTCTTTGTAGGCTTCGAGGTTTTTAACTTTATAATCAACAGAAGTGACTTCTACGCCATTTTTGCGCAGTTTATCCAGCAGTTTTTCGAATTTACCAAAATTGAAATAAATTTCGCTTTTTATAATGTTTCTGTTACGGCGCTTACTCCTAATCATGCTTTTTAGTAAATTCAGTTAATTGTTTTAAGCAGACTTTTCCTCATTAAGGCATTAAAATCACTTGCTGATACAAGGATTGTGAAACATCGACTCTAATGAAGATATTAAATTACAATGTTCAGTAGTCAAATGCTATTTTTCATCATCTCATCGCAAAGAGACGCCTCTATGCAATGATGAGGTATTACCCTATAATAACAATCAATTATACCCATACCTGGCAACAAAAGCCTCAGTAATTCTTAAAAACTTCAAAGGCTCAATCCCGGTATTCTGTAATATTTATAATAAAAAATCAAGTACTTGTTTCTGTTTTATCGTGGAAAAAGGTCTCTTCTTTTAATGTTTTTTGTTTATCCTTTTTAATTTAAAATGTCAAGTGAAATTAAGAATTTAATCAAGAAATCGCGACATGAAAAGTGAGATAAACCCCATGAATTTGTTTAATGGAAAAACAGATATTTTCTAAATAGTACCCGAATGAAAAAGAACAAAAAGTCGAGAGATATCGATTATCTTATTACCACACCCTGATTATACCTTAAATCTAAATATTTTATTTTTTTATTCAGCTTTTTTAACGTGGGCTTAAAATAGTGTAGTTTACTCAGTTTACGTTCAAAATTTTCATAACCCAACTTGATTTTTATTCCTTGGGGTATCGTTATCAGTTCAATATTGAATGGGTCAGTCATATTGATTTCAGATACCGCATCCAGAGGCAAAATTTTATTTGTTTTTAATAACTCAATCAATTTTAAAACATTTGAAAGAGAAGCCTTGGAAAGTTTATCTTTAACCTTAATATCCTTTATATTATTATTTACGATGACTGGAAGATCCCACCCGTCGTCAGGAGACAGGACTTTTAACACCAAACAATCATTCCCCAGCAGGAACAGCCCTTTTCTGGTTTTTAAATAGGCAATAGGCACACGTTCAGTTATAAAAACATCAATGGATAATGGGAATGTCCTGTGAACGATTCCTTTATCTACCCAAGCATGTTTAGTGAGATTCAAACTCAGAAGATAAGGGTCAAGATTAATCCAGTTCGTTTCCTTATCAATATCAAGCAATCGTTTGACTAAATCTTCCGAAAGTACATGATTTCCGTGAATATGGATCGTATCGGCGGGTTGGAAAAAGTAACGAGGTAAACTGAAAAGTACCATTCCCACCAGAAAAATACCCCCAAATAAAAAAACAGATCGAAGCAGCAAAGGAAGTTTTTTGAGTTTCTCTTCACTGTCGTCCTGATCCATTTTTTTCAATTGATTTTTGGGAAGAGAGTAATCTTTCATATCAGTTTTTCTCGTTAATATTAATTCAGTGGGATAATCCCACTCTCTTTTAACCTTCTGAAACTTCTATAGCCTTTAGATAATAAATCGTTCTGGATCTTCGGAAAGACATTTTTCCATAGTAGCCATTCCATCACTGACGTTCAGTGCAACTCCATTTTGTTTAAAACTAACTCCCATGGCATACAGAGTTTTAAAGAGGTTGTGCGATCGACACTGTTCTCCCATCTGCCCAACTCTGAGAATATTAAGCCCAAAGGCACCTGAAATTTCGACATTAAATTTATCTATCATCAGTTGCCGGACATCATCTCCAGAACAATTATCCGGAAGCCGAATGGCAACCACAGAATTAAGCCGATACTCTTTGGGAATAAAAAGTTCCAGTCCCATTGCTTCAATCCCCTGTTGCAATGCCAGCGAACTGGTCTTGTGACGATAAAAGCGTTCTTCCAGGGTTTCTTCACAAATAATTCTTAGGGCTTCATACATGGCCAAAATTCCAGGTACTGGAGCCGTATAATGATACTGATGCTCCCCCCAGAATCGAAAAGTACGAATGGCGTCCAAACACCAGTGAACAGGCAGATTGGGTCTTTTTTCAATGACCTTCCAGGCGTCTTCTGAAAAAGCGATTAAAGATACACCGGGTATCGTAGAAATCCCTTTTTGCCCACCGGTAATTACAACATCAACCGCCCAATTATCCATCTCCATGGGCATGGTTGATAACGTACAAACAGCGTCCACAATTGTTAGCGCCTCATATTCTTTGCATACATCAACGATCCCAGGCAAGTCTACATTGCAAACCCCACATGAAGTTTCCCCCTGGACCATGGTTACTACGTCATATCTATTTTTAGCTAATTCCTCACGAACAATTTCTGAAGTAAAGGGTTTATTCGCTCCTAATTCAAGCAGTGTTACTTCTGCACCAACAGCCTCAGCCATTTCCCCCATTCTACCACTGAATGTTCCATTTTTGAGAATCAAGGCCTTTCTTCCTGGCCAGAGTAGATTGGTAATCGCCATTTCCATTGCCGCTGAAGAAGGTCCCGCAACACCCATCACTTTATCACTGGATGTTTGAAATGCATATTTTCCCATCAATTTCACCTCATCAATCACCCTGTTCATTGTATTGCCAAGATGATTAATCACTACGCCATTAGCCTGTGCTACAGCGTGAGGTATTGGGACAGGACCCGCACCCATCAAAAGCAAGGGTTCAGAGGGAAGAATATGGTTTAAGGGTATTGTCCTGGGCGGTTGATACATCGTTTTCATAATTTCATTTTGTTGAATCTTGATTAAATAAATATACGTTTGAAAATCTATTGATTAGATATAATACGGGAGTAGCGGGTATACGTTTATCATCCGTTTTTCATCCGGGTTTGTCATTACCCAATAAGCACAATTTCATGGGTTGTGTACGGTTCAATATAAAACAGATAAGAAAATTACATTTACCAAATCAAAATAAAAAGTCATGATTTATTCATCCTGATGTGATCATTTCAGATTTTTTCAATGACTTTATCCGGCTTATATCAATTGTACTGCTTTAAAAAACATGAGTATAGACAGTTATGGAAAAACTATCAAAGACAAAATTATATTTTACTGCTCTTGAGTCAATTTTTTTTAAGTCCTTCAATAATTTTAAGAAATCTCCTCATAAGCGGTTTCATCAATGAAAATACTTCACACCTCCGATTGGCATCTGGGTCATAACCTCATGATTAAGGATCGAAAGTCTGAACATCGACAATTTTTGAGTTGGCTGACTGAGTGTTTAACCACTGAAGAAATCGATATCCTGATAGTGGCAGGCGATATTTTTGATTCCGGAACACCTCCAAACTACGCACTTCAGTTATATTATCAATTTCTACAAAAAATACCGGATTCGCCCTGTAAACATGTCGTAATTATTGGAGGCAACCATGATTCCGTATCCACACTTCATGCACCAAAGGAAGTGCTGAAACTATTACAAATTCACGTAATCGGAGGAGTAACAGATAACCTGGAAGATGAACTATTGTTATTAAAGCATGATAATGGTGACCCAATGGCAATTGTCTGTGCTGTGCCCTTTTTAAGAGATCGGGATGTCCGTAAATCTGTCGCCGGAGAGAGTTATGAAGAAAAAAACAGGGCGCTGTTCGATGGCATAAAAAGCCATTATCATCAATTAAGAGACAAAGCTCTGGAAGTTCGAAACACCTCTCAGTCAAAAACATACCTGCCATTATTAGCTACAGGACATCTATTTACTGCCGGAGGAAAGGTTTCTGATGGAATTCGTGAGATTTATGTGGGAAGCCTGGGTCAGATAAGCGCGTCTTCTTTTCCAGATGAATTTGACTATATCGCCCTGGGACATTTACATCGTCCCCAAAAAGTAGGGGGGCTTGACCATATCTGTTATTCAGGGTCTCCCATTCCACTCAGTTTCAGTGAAGCCCGTAATCCAAAATCAGTCATTATTGCTGATTTTGATTCCAACGGTACTAAGGATATAAAAACACTGCCGGTACCCTGTTTTCAAGAGTTGAAACTAATCAAAGGAACCCTGGAAAAAATTGAGTTTGAGATCAATGAAGTGGAAATCAAAGTGGATCAGTCCCCCATATGGCTGGAAATCCAGTTAGACACAGAAAAGTGGACACCTGGCATCCATGAAAGCATCAAAGAAATGGTCCAGGAAAAACCGTTTGAAATTTTGGCAATCAAACGGTTACAGAACCTGGACCCCAAAAGACTCACTCAAACAGAAAAGTATGAAACCCTTGAAGAACTCACCCCGGAAGCCGTATTTAAAAAGCGATTGAGTATGGAAACAATGGATGATGAAAATGAAATTCATGAGCTGACGCAGGCGTTTAATGATATTTATAATCAGAGTATTCTGAAGACCGACGTGGAGGACAAATGAAGATCGAAAAACTTCACTTTGAAAACCTCAACTCCCTAAAAGGACGTTTTACGATTGATTTTTCCGAAAACAGTCCTTTGGGTCAGGCAGGTGTTTTCGCCATCACAGGATCGATTGGGGCAGGAAAAACAACGATTTTAGACGCCATTTGTGTGGCACTGTTTGGCCGAACGCATCGTCTGGAAGTGGGACGTTCCGGTGAACTCATGACGCGTCATAGTGGTGAATGTTTCGCGGAAGTTGAATTTAGTGTAAAAGGTCAAAGGTATAGATCTAAATGGTCCCGCCACAGAGCCTGGAAAAAAGCAGAGGGAAAATTGCGAGACGCTGAGATGGAAGTGGCAATTTTTGAAAAAGGTTCCTATCGGATTCTGACAACTGGACGAAAACATGTACCACCTAAAGTCCTTGAGATAACCGACCTGGATTTTAATCGATTCAGTCGTTCAATTATTCTTGCCCAGGGACATTTTTCCGCCTTTTTAAACGCTAATAATAATGATCGAGCTGAGTTACTGGAAAAAATGACGGGAACAGAAATTTATGCCCTGATTTCTCAGAATACATTTGCCCGCTTTAAACTGGAAAATGAAAAACTCGACCACCTACGTAAAAATATAGAAAGATTAAAAATAATGCCAACTGAAGAGCTGAAAAGCACCAAAAAAACAGCCGCTAAATGTGTGGCGGATATTTTGGAAAAAGCAGAACGCCTGAAGACAGAGGAAAAAAAGATACAATGGCTGATTGGTATTGAAGAGATTCAAAAAAATATTTTCGAAAGCCAAACAGAAATGGAAACCATCCAAAAAGATCATCGCATTCATCAAAAAGATCTTCATCGATTGGCAATAAACCTAAAAGCCTCTCCACTTAAAACAGACTATGAGATATGGAAAGATAAAAAAAAGCAGCTCGATTCAGTTGAAAACGAAATAAAACAGATTAATGAGTCGCTTCCTCAATTAGAGACAGCAAAGAAACAGTTGATGGCGCTTAAAGAGGAATCCCTTCGAAAACTGGATCAATTTAAAATTGAAGAAGATACAACGACTATCAAGATAAACCAGGCTCGTCAAAAGGATCAGGAGATTCAAGCCAGACAGGATTCCTTTAAAAAACTTAAAGCAGAGCTGGTCCACTCAAAAAAGGAATTAGAAAAACTCAGTCAACATCAAACTGCTTTGAATTCTCAATCTTTAGCAACTGAAAAATCGATAAAATCAAACCAGAAGTATATCGATGAAAACAGCCTGGACCTTAATTTAGAGAAGGAACTTTCACTACTTAAAGAACAGTTTAGGGTCTATCTGGAAAAAAATTCAATTAAGAGAGCAACAGATCTCGAATTAAAAAAAACAACTCATGATCTTGAACAATCTACCATTGATTATCAGCACCAGCTCCAAGCTCAAAAATCTCTTGAAACAGATGCCGCCGATCTGTTGAAAAAAAAGCAGTCTGTCGGCCAACAGCTTCAGAAAAACCTGGATACAAAAACAATCCCGGAATTTGCACAGGGAATTAAAGAGCGGGAGTACTACCTCGCACATCTGGACGCCATGATCATCCTGGCTAAACAGGGCATCCAGATAAAATCTGAACTAAAAAAAGTACATGAAAGTCTATTGGCACAACAAAGTCTTCATGAGGTTAAAACCAAAGAAAACAACCAACTCAATCAAGACCTCAAAGATAAACAGGAAATATTAAAACAACTGGAGGAAAAAAGAAGTTGGGAATTACAGATTGTTAAGTTTGAAGAAGATAGAAAGCATTTGAAAAAGGGAGAACCCTGTCCCCTCTGTGGTTCAACTCAACATCCCCTGTTTGAAGAGATCACTATTAAAATGGGTGACACTGAAATAGCGCTGGGAAAAATCAAACAAGAGATATTGAATCAGCAATCACTGATTGAAAAAATAACAAAAAAAATGGCAGGATTGGCTGCCGGAATAGACTACTATCAGGAGGCGATTAAGGAATACGAAAAGAGACTTAAATCACTATCCAGTGACTGGATGGAAAGAAAAAGTGATTCCGGAATTAGCATCAATCTGGAAAATATGTCAGAGCTGATTACTGAACAAAACATCCGTCAGAAGGAGCTGGCAGATCTGCTCGTCATCAGCCAACATAATCAGGTTTTACTCAATGAGATAGAACTTGCCGGTCAGGCGATCTTAAAAAATGAACGGGATACGAATGGTGTGAAATTAAAACTTAAAGAGATGGAAGGAAAAATAGATCAGTTGAATAAAAATGTTAATCGACTAAATACCGAACAGAAGACCCGAGGCATCGAGATAGCACAATTGATGACTTTCCTTGAAAAAAGCCTGGTCACTTATCAGGAACCATTTCCAGCCTCAGGACAGGAAAAAGTGCTGCTACTTCAACTCAAAAATAGATCTGAGATGATTATCGATCATAAAAGCAGCGAAAGTCAGAAATCGATGCTTCAAGCAGAGTTGAGAGAAAAAATAAGCTATACGACAGCCCAATTTAAAGCAAAAAGTGAGAATTACGAAAAACGGGAGCAAAACAGGGTCCTGGAATCCAACCTACTCGAAGACTTGATCCGGCAGAGAAAGGAGCTACTGGGAGATCGTTCCCCTGACAATGAGTCAAATCAACTAAAAAAACAGCGTAGAAAGCTGGAAACAGATGCAGAAAAAACTAAAGAGACACTTCAACACAAAGAGACAACCATGGGTGCCAAAAAAGAAGTTTTGAAAAATCGAAGTTCAGAACAACAAAAGCTCACTCTCCAATTCAAAAAACTGACAACCTCATTTGAAGCCGCATTGACTAAAACAGGGTTCGAAAATGAGAAACTATTCAACAATGCACTATTAATTCTAGACGAAGAGGAGAGGATCATCCAGATAAGAGACGAATTGGCAATGCGTAAAACCCGGACACAAACACGTCTCGATGATGCGCTGATTCGATTAAAAGATGAAGATGCTAAAAAAATCACTCAAGAAAAGCTGGCCGTTCTTAAGCAAAACACCAAGCAACTGGCGGGAGATATCAATCAGTTACAAATTGATGTGGGAGGTCTGCAGGAAACCCTTCGTCAACAGCAGGCGATGGAAAAAGAGAAAAGCGGCCATCTTATACAGCTACAAAACCAGCAAAAAGAGCTGGAAAAATGGAGTCAGCTCAATCGCCTGATTGGCTCAAAAGATGGAATGAATTTTCGTAGATTTGCTCAAGGGCTCACATTGGACTATCTGGTTAGACTCGCCAACATAAACATGCAAAAGCTTAATCCTCGCTACTATCTCCAACGGAATCAAAGCGAAGAACTCGGTTTGGAAGTTGTTGATACCTATCAAGCGGATGCCAGTAGGCCCACAGAGACTCTGTCCGGCGGAGAAACCTTTTTGACCAGTCTGGCATTGGCTTTAGGATTATCAAATCTGGCAGGAAAAAAAGCAGAAATCAACTCGCTTTTTCTGGATGAAGGATTTGGTACACTGGATACTGAATCACTGGAGACAGCATTAGCAACACTGGATAGTTTAAATGCCACCGGAAAAACCATTGGAATCATCTCACACATCGATGCTTTAAAAGAGAGGATTCCCACCCAGATAAAAATTATTAAGTTAGCAGGAGGGCTAAGTACCTTGAAAATAGAACACTAAAAACCTATTCCGCGTTCCCTTTCCATACTGAACTAAATCATATATGAAAATGGATCTTTTTTGGTGATTTGAAGCTTTGTCTTAATTGAATACACAATTAACATGACTAACGATATAACACCAATAAGTTTGGATTTGGAATAGGCGATGACGGTAAAAAGAAAAACCGGTATTACCCAGATAAGCTTGATAACAGCTATTAAAATTCCTAATAAACTTTTTTTATCATTCATAATCCTGCTCCTATTTGATTATATAATAAATTTAATTAGAAAAATCAAGGTCACTATTCAGCGCCGCCGTAAATCAGGGTACATTCGGTGTTAACCTTGTCAAAATATATTCAGGATAATATCCAAACTTGTAACTTAAAAGCAGATGCAACTGAGTACCAAAGGAATAAATTTTTGAAACCTTTGAGGCCAATTATGCTTTCAACCCTTCCAAATATTCATCTTTACGCGTCCAAACACTGTTCAACCATCGTTGGAACTTGATTCGGTGTTCCTTATCTTCGGTGTAGTCCCCAAGTATCTCATCAGTAATGGGTATTTTCTCAACCTTGACCGTCACCTTTTTAATATTTCCACACATAAAAGCCCAAAACTCTTGTGCTCCGTTAGGATAAGATATGGTAACATCCAAAATATAGTCGAGCTGATCACCCATTGCCGATAATACAAATCCAATTCCTCCGGCTTTCGGCCTTAATAGATTTTTATAAGGCGATTTCTGACGTTCGTGCTTGTCATCCCTAAAACGAGTTCCTTCAATGAAATTCATTACAGAAACAGGCATATCCTTAAATTTCTCACATGCTTTTCGAGTGATTTCAATGTCCTTACCCTTCAGGTGAGGTTTCTTTTTCAAAAAAGCCGGTGAATATCGTTTCATAAATGGAAAATCCAATGCCCACCAGGCCTGACCTAGTAAAGGAACCCAGATAAGTTCCTTTTTTAAAAAAAACTTTAAAAAAGGAATTTTATGATAAAATACTTTTTGCAGAATTGGAATATCAACCCAGGATTGATGGTTAGAGATAACCAGATACCATCCCTTACGATCTAATGCTTCAACACCTTCCAGTTCGAATTCCATATTTCGGGTCAATATCAGTCCGAAATTATTAAAATTAACCCAGTTCTCAGCAAAAAACACAGCAGCCTTACCACATAAAACACCCCATTTCTTCAAAGGAATGATCAACCTAAAAAATGTTGTAATAAATATAAGGGATCCCCAAAACGTGGTATTGACTGCCAGAAAAATAAGCGATGCAACTCCTCGGAGTATGCCCAAGATCGCCATCATAAACATCCTTAATTTATAGATTAACTTTGATAAAAAAAACACTTACCAATTTTATACTGTACCGTAAATTCCACATGTCTCATCTTCCACTCACATCGTCTACCGTTATTTTTAGCCGGAAAGGGTTAATAAGGGTTATCGCTAAAAAAAATGGATTGTTGAAGTTAAGTTGATGGATTAATTCCATAAATTAGATGTACAATTGTTATATATAAAAATTAACCTAAATATCAGAGATATAAAAGTAAAACTTTTGTAAAAACCCTTTTAAAAAAACTCAGAAAACGGGGATAAAAATACCTGATTTAAAAAAAATGTAAAATTCCAGTTTTTTTTATAGAATCAAAATAATATCTAAAAAGTTTACCTTTAACACCTTTGCAATCACTTAACCGGATAATAATGATGCAAGATACCCTTTTTTTGACGATATTTAAAGATTAATTATAGCGATTCACCTCTTGTAATCTTTCAGCACAAAAGCCATGCCTCTGGTGGTGTTTGAGGGAAGTTAAGCGACAGCCTTGAGCGAGAGCAGCAGAGACATGGCTGATTCAAATAAATATAGTGACTCGTTACACTTATTTTTCATTTTTTTTGGGGTAGCGGGTATCTTTTCTCCATTTCAAGAATACGTTTTAATGAACTTCGAGAACATCTCCCTCATGAAAATAGTCTTCAATTTCTTTCCACAATCCATCTAAATCACATCGCATCAGAACCAGATCGTGCTTCTTTCCGGTGATATCCTTCACATAATCTTTAAGGATCACATCTTCCCTAAAGCCGATCTTTTTAAAAATGGCCCTGGCATCTTCATGGGGACCCATCACTTTAACAACTATTTCCTCAACTTTCTCTTTCGAGGCCATTAAATACAACTCTTCAGACATTTTTCCACCAATTCCCCGTCCTTTGAAATCAGTAGAGACCAGTAGTCTGAGTTCTGCAATATGACTTTCCCATCCATGTGTCCTCAGCTCAATCGCGCCATCTGCAATGATTTTTTCTCCATCAAATGCGACTAACCGTCTAATATTGTTAAAACTAGACATTTTAAGTCGCTGAGCAACAACTACCCTTTTTGAAACATCAACCCGAAGATATGCCTTATCATCAGGTGATAACTCTTGAAAAAAGGCAAATGAACTGTCGATATCATTTGATGTGGGGGGACGAATCATAAACTCAGTGCCATCACGCAATTGAAATTTCTTTTCCATTTTAATCTCCATTTGAAAGTTAGAATTCCAAACATTTAACGGTACTCTTTGCGAAATCTAGTGTTGTGCCAGCTGTGAAATATTAAAATCAGCTGAAACCGGTGGACATGCAATTGTACACTGCTTCCAGACACTCTAAAAAGACCACACTTCTGTAGCACAACCCCGATGTTTCTATTCAGTATCACCGTGAATCAAGGGGACAGATAACACAAGCATTTCCCCCGATTTACGATTATTAAAAAAATAGCAAGTTTATCTATATATTCAAAATAATATCAAAACCTGCAACTTAAAAGGAATTAACGCCAAATACAATGAAAAGGTTAAAAAAGGAGATACGAGTTCATAAATATTATAACGTAAAATTCATGAAATGCCAATTTATTTTATTCAGATATTTATTTTAGAAACCTAGACCAGATAAACTTATAAGGAACTAAAAAAGAGATGATAGGCTGGTGACGGCATTTATTTGTCTGGTAAGACAAGTTTTACCTGGGTACCCTGTTCCTTCGAATTCTCACTTTTTTCTTCAGACATAATTTCGATGGTTCCGCCATAAGCATCGACAAATCGCTTAATCAAAGGCATGCCAAAACCAGTACCGGTTTCACCGTTTGTACCTGGCCGACTGGGGATTTCACTTGAACTGAACAATGATGAAAGCAGCTTTTGGGGAATCCCGATTCCGTGATCTTTGATCAACACACTCACCTGACTTTTACTGCTTACCGAGTTTATCCATATGCTTGAATCTGGCAGCGAGAACTTGATAGCATTTGATAAAATATTCGTCAAAACAGAGTTGATAAAAGAAGTTTTTTCCACTTTTACGACATGTCCAGGATCCACATTTACGATTAAATGTATATTTTTTGTCTGAATTTTTTGAGAGAGAAGACTGATAGAATCATCAATCATCTCCAGAAGCTTGTGAGGTTTCAAATTCAGCTGAAGTTTCTTCTCTTCCAAAGCTCTAAGATCTCTAACCAGTTTTATGGTATCCATGCCATTTTTCACAGCCGTTTCCATTAATCCCCTCATATTGTATAAATATTCCGGATCTGTTTGTGATAACTCTAACAGACTACTGATATTGGCAAAGGGATTAAACAGGTCATGACATAGAATATGGACTAATTGTTTTAACTGATCATTTTTATCTGACAGCTCGCTGGTCCTTTGATTAACCTTTGCTTCAAGTGATTGGTTCAGTATTTCCAGATCAACATTTACTTTCATCAAAGCGTCACTGTATTGTTGTAATTGAATCTGATTCTCGATTCGGCTGATCAATTCCTCCTTTGAGAATGGCTTGGTAAGATAATCGTTCGCACCTATATTCAAACCATGTACCAGATCTTCAACCTGGTTTTTTGCGGTAAGCATGATAACAGGCATTCGGGTAGGTGAATAGGATTTTCGAATCTCTTTGCACACCTCATAGCCACTCATTCTTGGCATCATTAAATCGAGAACCACCAGATCAGGAGGATTGCTTTTAAGAATTTCCAGAGCCTGAAAACCATTTTGAGCGGTTAAGACATTAAATGGTTTTACACCCAGTTGATTCTTCAGAACCTGAATATTAATGGGTTCATCGTCAACGACCAGAATAGTGGGTTGACTGTTGTTCAGATCATCAACAGCAACTTTTATAGGATCTACCTGAATGGTGTGATTAAGAAATTCGACTTTTTCTATTTGAGTGGGGTTTTTCTGATTTTCCTGGTATAGGTTTTCAGCGGCAATCGGCAATTGAAACGAAAACTTAGATCCTTCATTGACCTGACTCTGAACAACAATTTGACCGCCATGTAATTCCACCAGTTTTTTCGTAATGGCCAAACCCAGTCCCGATCCCCCAAACTCTCTGGAAATAGATCCATCAGCTTGTTCAAATGATATAAAGATATGTTCATATTTCTCTTCCGGAATACCAATACCGGTATCTTTAATTGAAATTTTAGCTTTGTCATCCAATCGAATGACAGCTGAAATATCAATACGGCCTCTAAAGGTAAATTTAAGCGCATTGCTAACCAGATTAATCAGTATCTGCTCCAATCGGTTTTCATCGGCCATAACCAGCGGAAAATTTCTGGGGATCTGATTATTCACTTCGATTATTTTGTCTCCTTTCAATGGTTGAAGTACTATCAATACAACATCAACCAGAGCTCTCAGGTCAACAGGTTTCAATTGAAGTTCAATATCAGTATACCTTAATTTTGAAAAATCCAAAATATCGCTGACCATATTTTCAAGCCTTTTGGCACTGGATACAATCATGAAAAGATCCCGATGGTTATTCACCTTCTGTGGATCGTTTCTTCCTTCGAGCATGGTTTCTGCCAATCCAATAATACCATTTAAAGGCGTTCTCAATTCATGGGATGTATTTGCCAAAAAGTCATCCTTCAGTTTATCGATCTCTTTAAGGCGTCTATTTTTAATTTCTAATTGTCCGAACAGATTCTCAACCTCATCAAATGCTTTAGAAAAGCGTAAAGAGATAACAAAACTTTGAAAGAAAATAAAGACAAAAATACCATACTGAAACAACATGGTTGAATGGATCACCTGATTATTATGCAAGACATCATTAGTGACGGTGATTGTTAAAATGACAACACCGATTAGAAAATAGACGGCTCCCTCCCTTTTCCTTATAATCGTTTTCACAAAGGCATAGGTCATATATATCCCCATCATAATCAGGTAGATCTGAAAAGCAAAATTTAAGTGGGAGTATACCTTGACGGGTGTCCCGATAATCATACCTGAATACCCCAGGCAAATTACAACGGTTATCTTTAAATTCAGTTTGGAAAACTCTCGCGGAAACAGGGAATAAAAAAATAAATATAACGCCGGAAGTGCCAATACGTAGGATAAATATTCAATCTTCAGCAGAAGTTCCCAATTGATATTTGGAACCAATTCTAAAATAAAATAGTCCCCAACAGAAAATGTTCTGAGAGAGATTAAAATGCAAAGAATTCCAAAGTACAGGGTTGATCGATCTTTTCTTCTCAAAAGGAAAAGACTAAAATGATAGAGCGCCATAAAAAAAATACTGCTGGCAACCGCCAGATCTAAATAAAGACTTTGGTTGCGTATTTTTCTTACATCCGGTTCCAAACCAAAATAGATGGCAGACTCCAACCCGCCTTTTCGATGAAAAAAGTTGGACACTTCAATGGTGATATCCAGTTCACCATCATCTAAAATAAAATCGGCAACATGAGGTTTATATTTTGGAACAGATGTTTCCCGTGTTTTACCAACCTTCCCCACTTGGGTGATCTTTGTGCCATTCACGTACACCGTAAATGCCGTTTCAACAAACATAAATTTAAACGTCAACAGACGGAGCCTGTCTAATTCCTTTTTGCCACTTTTTTTGATACTACCCGCTGGATAGATATTTTGATTCAATAGGATTTTAACCCGATAAGTTGCATATCCATCCCCTGAAAGTGATTCCCCATTTACTTTATGATTATTCCAGATACCCGGGACGGAAAGATAGTTTGATGGCAAGGTGGACTTGTTCACATACGGTGAGATTTGACTCTGTAAAGATTTCCAGTGGAACTCCCACTCTCCATCTAGTTTTACGGGACCATCACGTTCTAAGTCCCAATCCTGAAGATCAATAATCCCTTTTTGGATTTCAGGGGCTTTTTTTCCGGAATATGCAGAATTACAGCCGGAAAAAGCCAGGAATGATATTGAGAGAATTAGAATAGCACCAATTAGACGGCTGACAAAATTCATACACCACTTGTTCAAAGGAGTTTTACCCGATTCTTGATTTTCTGTTTAGTCTTTATTAAAGCTAACGTAACAACTATCAGAATGAAAAGAAAAAATCAATTTGATGGCCGATAAAAATGATGGAAAATCGGCGTAATAAAACAGTAGAGGACAACAGAGGGTTCTTTCTGAACATCCATTGGATCAACCCAAAAGAGGTACCAATGGGCCCAGCTCAGTCAAAGAAATAGGTTCTTATTTGGTAGGTTATTTGCCGTTACAGGTCCTGTTTGCTCGGAGACTGACTGGGAGAATATATGATGATCAGCAGCTGGGCAGTACAATCAATTCCCCGGTAAGCGTGAGGTAAACCAGAGTCAAAATAGACACTGTCACCTTCGTCTAATACAACAATTTGATCCGCACATCTAATTTCAGCCTTCCCTTGAATAATAAACGCAAATTCTTCGCCTCTGTGATTGTTATAGATAAGATCCTTCTCTTTTCGATCTTCCATATAAATCACGAAAGGTTCCATAAATTTGTTCACCATCGGATAGGCCAGCGGATCGTAATTGTATCCGGAATCAGAGATTTTTTGACTTCCTTTGTCCCTATTCTTGTGATCTTTTTTTCTGTCAACAACAATTCGGGTTTCCGGTTTGGAATCCTGGAAAAAATAACCGATTTTAACACCCAGTGCAGTTGATATTTTAATCAATGTTGCCAGCGGAGGAGACACCAGATCATTTTCTATTTGTGATAAGTGGGGCTTTGACAGTCCGGTGAGTTCAGACACATCCTGAAGTGTCAACCCGCGCTGGTTTCTTAATTGTCGAATCTGACTTCCCAGATTCAACGCGGCAACTTCATCTTTAATATCTATCGGCATCTTTAATTGTGATAGTTCTAGTGACTTAAAATCCCTGAATAGTTACAATTCGTAATGAATTCAGATAATAATTATATTGCGATAATAAAAAAATCGATTCTTGCTGGTTACTGGACATAATGAAGCGGCAAACGGGTGAAGTAAACGATGTGGATCATTAACATCATAAGCTCATTTGCCGGTATAAAGAGATCAAAGGCCTTGACGACTACATGTTTCGTCGATATTGCCCACCCACTTTATTTAATGCATCAGTGATTTGTCCAAGACTGCAATATTTGACTGTATCCATCAATTCAGAAAAAACATTTTCACCAGACAAAGCGACTGTTTGCAACTGTTTTAGTGATTCAGCCGCTTTATCGCTATTTTTCTCTTTAAAAGCCTCCAGTCGAGTAAGCTGAGAGGCCTTCTCTTCTTCTGTAGCCCTAGCCAATTCAACACTACTTGCGGTTTCTTCCAGGTTTGCATCTGGATCTCTAAATGTATTCACTCCAATGATCGGGAACTCGCCGGAATGCTTGAGAATCTCATAATAAATAGATTCTTCCTGAATTTTACTTCTTTGGTATCCGGTTTCCATAGCACCTAATACACCGCCCCTGCTGTTAATTCTATCAAATTCAGCTAAAATTGCTTCCTCAACTAACTGGGTTAATTCTTCCACCACGAAGCTACCCTGATTCATATTTTCATTTTTAGCCAACCCCCATTCCTGGTTAATGATCAACTGAATTGCCAGTGCTCTTCTGACAGATTCTGGACTCGGAGTGGTAATTGCTTCATCATATGAATTGGTGTGTAAACTGTTACAATTATCATAAATTGCACAAAGCGCCTGCAAGGTTGTACGAATATCATTAAACTGAATATCCTGACTATGTAGTGAACGCCCGGACGTTTGAATATGATATTTCAACATTTGAGAACGGGGAGACGCGTTGTATTTATCCCGCATGGTAATAGACCAGATCCGTCGGGCAACCCTGCCAATCACGGTGTACTCAGGGTCCATCCCATTTGAAAAGAAAAAGGAGAGATTGGGAGCAAAACGGTCGATATCCATTCCTCTGGACAAATAGTATTCAATATAACTGAACCCATTCGCCAAGGTTAATGCCACCTGAGTAATGGGGTTTGCTCCTGCTTCTGCGATATGATATCCGGATATGGAGACTGAATAAAAATTTCTCACATTGTTTTCGATGAAGTATTCCTGAATATCCCCCATCATCTTTAAAGCGAATTCAATGGAAAAAATACAGCTGTTTTGCCCTTGATCCTCTTTAAGAATATCAGCCTGAACGGTTCCTCTGACTGTTGATAAAACCTGATCCCGAACCTCTGAATACTCCTGCGCGGTCAGTTCTCTGTTATTTTCTGCCTTAACTTTTTCCACCTGCTGATCAATCGCAGTATTCATAAACATGGCCAGAATGATCGGCGCAGGACCATTTATCGTCATGGATACTGATGTACTGGGTTCACATAAAGGAAATCCATCGTACAGTGTTTTGACATCATCCAGCGTACAAATACTGACACCTGAAGTTCCAACTTTTCCATAAATATCAGGTCTTTCATCCGGATCAAACCCGAACAAGGTCACCGCATCAAACGCAGTCGATAGCCGTTTGGCTTCATAATTTTCAGAAAGGAGTTTAAATCTGCGGTTGGTACGCGCTGCATCCCCTTCACCGGCGAACATTCGGGTCGGGTCTTCTCCGACGCGTTTCAGTGGAAAAAGACCTGAAGTATAAGGAAAATAACCGGGCAGATGCTCTTCTCTCATCCAGCGATAAATTTCTCCTGGATCTTCAAAGGAAGGGAGAGATATCTTGGGAATTTTGGTATGACATAAAGATTCTGTATATAAGGGAAGCCGAACTTCTCTGTCTCGCACCTTATAAACCAGTTCATCACCACTGTAAGCCTCTTGAATCCCTTTCCACTCATTCAATAGCGCTTTTGCTTTTGGATCAACAGCCTTATCAAGTAGCTCTATACGTTCTTTCAGTTTAGCCAGCAACATTGCACTCTCATCACCTACTAATGCCTCACCCAACTCTTTTTCTGTCTCTTCAAGATGCCATAATTGGCGAATTGCCTTAGATTGCTTTTGAGTATCCTGGTGATAGCTCCTGATTGTGTCCGCAATTTCTGATAAATAGCGGGTTCGATGGGGAGGTATAATAATTGTTTTTGAAGAAGAGGTTTTAATTTCAGTTCTAGGATAAATGGATTCCGGTAAATTTTCTGAATTTTCGAATATTCGGTCCCGGATTTCAGTATATAGAGCCGTCACACCGTCATCATTAAATTTTGAGGCAATAGTACCGAATACCGGCATCTCTTCCGCCTTAACTTCAAACGCTTTACGATTCCGCTGGAGTTGCTTTCGAACATCTCTCACCGCATCTTCACTTCCATGCTTTTCATATTTATTAATGACCACAATTTCAGCAAAATCCAGCATATCAATCTTTTCTAATTGAGAAGCCGCCCCAAACTCGCTGGTCATCACATAGATGGGAAGATTAACCAAGTCTATAATACTGGAGTCGCCCTGACCAATACCGGCTGTTTCTACAATAATAATATCATACCCGGCAGCTTTGGCGACAGTTATTACATCCGCTAGTGTTTCCGGTATTTCAGCATTTGATTTTCGGGTGGCCAAGCTCCGCATAAACACCCGGGAGTTATCAATGGAATTCATCCGAATCCGGTCACCTAAAAGTGCTCCACCCGTTTTTCTCTTGGATGGATCGCAGCTGATAATGGCAATGCGAAGATCTTCAAAATCATTCAAGAAACGAAAAATCAGTTCGTCAGTTAAAGATGACTTTCCGGCACCACCTGTTCCTGTAATTCCAATGATCGGCGTTTTTTTCCCTTCTGCTTTAGCCAGCAGGGATTTTCTAAGCCCTTTAATATCCCAACTTTCTGGTGATTCCTGACTTTGCCCATCCCTGAGTGTCGTTTGCTCAAAGGCCGATATTAGTTTGGTAACCAAACCTCTATTTTTAGAGGTTAATGAGTCAAGATCGAAATCAAGTTTTTCTATGATTGGAAAATCCATTTTTTCAACCATATCGTTGATCATTCCCTGCAACCCTAATTTAGCCCCATCCTCAGGGGAGTATATCCGGGTAACTCCGTAGTCTTCCAGCTCCTTAATTTCTTCAGGTACGATAACGCCTCCACCCCCACCAAATATTTTGATATTACCCGCACCATTCTCCTTTAACAAATCAACGATATATTTAAAATACTCCATATGCCCACCCTGATAACTGGAAACAGCAATTCCATGAACATCTTCTTCGATTGCAGCATCAATCACATCATTGACTGATCGGTTATGTCCCAGATGAATGACCTCTACGCCTGTATCCTGAAGGATTCTGCGCATGATATTGATAGAGGCATCATGACCATCAAACAGAGATGTTGCTGTCACAATTCTGATATTATTTTTGGGTGAATACACTTCAGGGTTAGTAACCATTATTTCTCCTCTTCTGTTGGTGAGAAAGCATATAACTTGACTATTTGTTAGATGATAGTGAAATTTTTTCAGTATTACCAAACTTAAGGTTACAATATTTCGTCACCCTTTATTATGTCAAGAGAAAAAAATATGTGGTTTCAGGAGGGAAATAATGATCTATATATCTGTAAATATAGATCATTATTAAATAAGGTGTGATAAAGTCAGCTATTGTTGAAGTGCTTATTGATCGACTTAACCAGAGAAGCAGCTATTTTTTGTCTGTATACTGGATCCCTAAAGGCATTTCGGTCCTCTTTGTTATTAAGATTACCCACTTCTACCAGCACAGAGGTGGGAATCTGGCTATATCTGAGAATTCCTGGCAGCGTTCTGAAACCCTTGCGATAGTAATAACCTCTGACCGCTGATGATCCGTGAATCAGCAGGCCTTCATTCTTAAGGGTCTTAATGATTGTACCACCCAGCGAAGAACTTAACAGCGAGGCTCTTCTGTTATCTCTGTCACGAAATCGAATCTTTTTTTGGTACTCTTTTCGCCGCCGATAGATTCGGGAATTTAATTTATATTGAGCCCTGCGGAGCCGGCTGTCAGGAAAATATACGGTACTTCCCCGAATGGATTTATGAAGTGCATCCCCATGAATACTCATTAAAAGAATATTTTCTTTCGGAACACCTTTTCGTCTAAGTTTTCGGTAAATATCGTTTACCAGATAAATACGCATATTTATTCCGATACCTGCTTTAACGACGCGATAAGGAGGATGAACGAGGACACGTTCATCTTCATCTTTTTTTGTTGCCAGCTTACTGATCGGTTGCTTCTGGTTGGGATCCTCGAGCGTCATATGAACGGTGTAGTTCTTTTTTCTTAAAATCCTGGCCACCCTTAAACTGATATCATAAACCGTTTCATCTTCAAAGACATACCGTTTGTACTGAGGAAGCTTGAACACTGCCCCTGGATCAAGTCCACCGTGCCCCGGGTCAAGAATGACATGGATCGGTAACCCTTTTTTTCGGGGCTTAATCGACTCCAGTTTTTCCCCAGGCTCAGTTTCTTTTAAACTGAGCGTTTTTTGAACCAGATACTCCTCGGAAATCCACTCCAAAGGAATTTTAAAATCCGTATTCACTCCGATATAACGCTCATCCCGTATTTTATTAATGACTAACAGCTTTCTGGCTAATTGATTCACATCATTAGCGAGTGTTCGACCGGTAAACCTGACAATTATAGATGAATAGACACTCTCACCCTTTTGCAATCGATAATGAGCATAGGTAGTTCCGATATCATCCTGTTTAATATACAGCGGTTTTCGAACAGAGACCGGTTTAAGGTTCAATTCTGCTCTGACCCACTCCCAGGGAATCATGATCACATCCCCTATTAATAATCTATTTCCATTATATTTCAGCTTATTATATCGAATAATCTGATTAACAGAGATTGTCTTTTTTGCAAATACTCCCGCTATCAGACTCACCGTTTCCCCATCGAACATCACTCGATGCGCCCATCCTTCTGCTTCACTGGAGTCATTTGAAAACAGTGCCTGAAGTACAATGCTCTGAATATTGTCATTCAGCATATTAAAGGGAAAGGTAACAAACCGAGATATTTGCAGTGGTCTGTATTTATTATATTTTTTTATTTTTTTGAAATTATTTTTCCAGTCCCGTAAGGTCCAGCTGGCAAATCGATACATCCCGTCGCCCTTCATCGGCTGGAGTTGCACGATTATTTTTCTTCTACTGAAACCTACTCGCAGCTTTTGCCGGTTGCCAAAAGTATAATTTTTTAGTCCGGTTTTCTGTTTTCTGGCCGCATCAAGCGGATGTTGAACCAGACAAATAGTAAAAAACCCAAAAAATAGAATCCCAAATATCAATACTTTTTTTAAATAGCTCATGAACTTTATTTCATGGAATCGTTTAATCGGCATAAAAAACTGACCATTGAGGGCTGAAAACTGGAATTTTCACTATGAATGCCAGTTAGCTAAATTGATAACGGCTGAATTATACAAAGTCTTCATTCAGACACTTTTTCGACGTGCCTTTCCTTTTTAGTAACCGTTCACAGGTTCAATGTTCATTGTTCAAAGTTGTTTTTATGCATTTTTTAGATTTTTCACTCAAAAAAAACTGGGTAAAATTATTGTGTGAGAGTTCAAATCTTTTGAGGATGTTTAAACAAAAATTAAAACGATTATTCGAGTGACAGTTAACATATCAGTTACTTATATATATAGGAACTTTGAACTTCTGAACTTTGAACCCGTGAACGGTTATCTTTTTTTTTGAAAATATTTCACTGCAATATATGCAAAAATTAATAACAAAATCAATCCAATCCCAATATTGGTATTCTTGGCAAATTCAAACAATAATTCGACTTTATCTCCAAAGTGATAAGCCATATACACCCAGACCGGAACACTGATTAGTGCTGCCAGCCCATCCATAGTTAAAAAGGTGATAAAGGGAATTCGCATGACACCCGCTGTTAAATAGATGGGTGCTCTTAAACCAGGGATAAATCTGGATGTAAAGCAGATTACTTTGCCTCTCTCCTGGATTTTCTTCGTAGCCATTTCAACCCGTTCAGGAGTAAATATACGCCGAAAAAAAGGCCAGGAAAAAACTCTCTTTCCAAATAATCGACCGATCATAAACAACAGAGAATCACCAATCAGTACACCCACAAACCCAACAATAAATGCACCCGTCAGTGATATCCGACCTTTAAAAGCTAAAAAACCAGCCGCAAATAACGTGACATCTTCAGGAATAGGAACACCCAAACCACAGACAAACAATATAACAATAATCGCACCATAGGCCTGAAACCCACTCAATGCAACAACAAATGCGAAAATTTTCGCAGCATATGACTCATTTCCCATTACAACAGACTCTTAAATCGGGGAATAATAAAAATTGATTAAAGGAGATGCCCAAAACGTCATCTCCCTGATAGTGAATTTAACTATATTCCCAAATCTGTCGGTACAGGCTCATCACCGGAATAATCATAAAAACCCTTACCGGATTTTCTTCCCAGATATCCAGCAATCACCATCTTCTTCAAAATGGGGGGGGAAGTGTATCGCTTCTCTTTGTACTCTTCGAACATGATCCCCGCAACATTATTGATAGTATCCAAACCGATAAAGTCAATTAACGTCAAAGGTCCCATCGGATGATTACAACCCAGCTGCATGCCAGCATCAATATCAACAGTAGAAGCAACTCCCTGCTCCAGCGCGCGAATGGAATCCAACAAATAAGGAACCAACAACAAATTGACAATAAAGCCGGAATTGTCTTTGGCCAGCACCGTTGTTTTACCAATCTTTTTTCCAAATCCAAAACAGGTATCAATTGTTTCCTGGCTGGTGGCAATTGTTTTTACAACTTCAAGAAGCCTCATCGCAGGAACTGGATTAAAAAAGTGCAATCCACAGAAATTCCCCTGACGTTTAGTGGAAGCCGCCATGGACATAACTGTCAATGAAGAGGTATTACTGGCGAAAATGGTCTTATCTGGACAGATTCTGTCCAGAGTTGAATACATCTCATTTTTAATATCCAGATTTTCTACAACGGCTTCAATAATCAAATCACAGTCTTTCAAATCTTCAAGGTCAAGTGTACCCTTGATATTACCAAGAATTCGATCCATCTCTGATTGATCGATTTTCTCCTTCTTAACTGCCTTAGATAAATTTTTAGTGATAATACCAAAACCGTTATCAATAAACTTCTGATCAATTTCCCGGGCAACCGTTTCGATTCCCGCCTGAGCACAAACTTGGGCAATTCCACATCCCATCAATCCAAACCCTAATACGCCAACTTTTTTAATTTCCATTATTTTCTCCTACATTAATTCGATTGCACAGGCCATGGATACACCGCCACCACCGCAAAGTGTTGCAAGACCTAAAGATTTATTATGATTTTTCATTGCATAAATTAAAGAAACCATTATCCTGGCACCTGTTGCGCCCACTGGATGTCCGATCCCAATTCCTGATCCATTGATATTAGTAATATCCCGATTGATTCCCAGTTCTTTTTCACACCCCAGATATTGCCCAGCAAATGCTTCATTTAGCTCAATTAATTCAAAATCTGCTAGACTAAAAGAACTTTTACCCAATAGATTTTTCACTGCGGGTACGGGCGAAAGACCCATTACTGATGGATGACATCCACCGGCTCCAACCGCCTTGATTTTTGCTATCGGTGTGAGACCCAGTTCTTTTGCTCGATCTTCTGTCATCAGGATCATGGCAGCAGAACCATCATTTAAACCACTGGAATTACCTGCTGTAACTTTCCCAATTTTAGGGACAAAAGCAGGTTTCAAAGCTGTTAAATTTTCCATTGTTAATCCCGGTCTAAAATGCTCATCTTTATCAAATATTAGTGCCGGTTTTTTTCTTTGGGGGACTTCGATAGGAATGATCTCATCTTTAAATGAACCATCATTTGTTGCTCTTTCAACATTATTATGACTTCTTAACGCAATTTCATCCATTTCCTCACGGCTGATGTTCAGATGCTGTGCGATAAATTCAGTGGTGTGACCCATAATATAAGGTTTACCCACAAAATATGAAAGCGGAGCCTCTTGCTCATTAACCGGTCCGTCAGCTGCATTGGGGTCGACATGAGATCCACAGTGCAGTCCTCGAATAACAGTATCTACCATTTCCGCATCCTGTAACCGGCATCCCCAACGAGCACCCGGGACGGTGTATGCAACACCGGACATATGTTCCACACCACCTGCCATCACAACATCAAACACCCCTGCCTGAATCATGGCCATTCCGGAAATCACAGCTTCCATCCCGGAAATACAAACACGATTAATAGTCACAGCAGTTGAAGTCTCAGGTACCCCGGCCATCAGAGAAGCAACCCTTGCAACATTCAGATTATTCGCATGCTCCATACAGCTTCCAAACCGAACATCATCTATCAATGCCGGATCAATCCCCGCCCTGATAATTGCAGCTTCCATAATGGGTTTGGCAATATTTGGTCCGATAACATCTCTCAAAGCACCACCGAATGTACCGATTGCAGATCTACATGCAGAAACAATGACAACGTCTTTCATAACAGACTCCTTTTTATTTGATTTTTGAGACTTTCCATCATTTAATAAAACTTCACACTAGTACCGTGGTTCAAAAGTTTTTTCCATATTTTTAGCAAAATGTAGTGCCCCATAATTAATCCATTTATCACTATCTTGGTTTACTGTTCAAAGTTCCCAGTTCAAGGTTATTAGCCACTTACAACTTTGAACTGGGAATTGGGAACTTTGAACAGGTGGATTATTCAACATAAGCAGAGTTAATTAAAAATACCAATTTTGAGTACGAAACTTTTGAAACACGGTACTAGTAGACAAGATATCTCCAAGTAAATTTCCGTAACAGCATCAACATATACCAGAGGAGATGATAAATCTCAACCAACAGCATCAGGTTTTTAAGTTAAAAATTCCCATTTACTGAAACCAGTCGATTACTTTAGTGTATATTTATATACTAAATCACTTAATTTTTAACCCCGAAATGGGTTTAAGAATTACGGCAAAGCTTTCGGACTTAACCTTGCTGACTTGTGCCCGAACGAGAACTCTATAATATTCAAGCTTTCAGTAATCAGTCATCCGCTGTCAGTTATTAAGAGACTGAAAACATATACTTTTATATTTATTGTACCTAATCATGTATTTTTTTAACTAAAGGCTGATAGCTAAACACTGATGCCTTCTTGACTTTCATACTGAATGTTATTATTAAAGCCAGCTTATAATCGAAAAAAGAGGCTTTTCATTCAAGCAATAACTAACCAAGGTTTCATTTTTTGGTAATGAAACAGGGAGATCTTATGATTACATTTGGCATTGATATCGGTTCAATTACTACAAAAGGAGCAATATTCAAAGAGGGGAAGATCCTGAATACCAAAGTGATATTTACAGGATATAATTCTGAAGAAGCAGGAAAAACAATTCTGGCCGAACTATTGAAAGCGTCTGGTTTAATTGAAACAGATATTGATAAAGTTGTTTCCACCGGATATGGTAGAAACAATGTTTCTTTTGCAGATAAAACCATTACGGAAATATCATGCCACGCCGCAGGAGCTCACTTCCTGAATCCTGAAATCAGGACTATCATCGACATTGGAGGGCAGGACAGCAAAGTAATATCCGTTTCTGAGCAAGGTAAAGTCACAGATTTTTCTATGAATGACAAGTGTGCCGCAGGTACCGGCAGATTCCTGGAAGTTATGGCAAGAGCACTAGAAGTCAATTTGGATGATTTTGGGCAGATTTCCCTTCAGGCAGAGCAACCTTCAAAAATAAGCAGTTTATGTACTGTATTCGCTGAATCTGAGGTTATTTCACTGATATCAAAGGGTGAAGCCAGAGAAAACATTATGGCAGGGATTCATGAATCTGTCGCATCAAGAGTATCGGCTATGGCAAGGCGTGTGGGTATTATTGATCCAGTTATTATGACTGGGGGTGTCGCAAAAAATATTGGCGTTTTAAGGGCTTTGGAAGATCAGCTGAATACAAAAATCTTGGTCTCGGCATCACCACAGGAAAACGGAGCCATTGGCGCTGCAATTCTAGCGGCTAAGCTTTAATCACCCCATGTGGAAACAGATATAATTAAACCTGATTATTTACTATTGACACCCCATTCTTCTTTCCCTTTGTCATCCTCGCGAAAGCGGGGATCCAGTGTGCAAATAAAAATTTTTATTAATACCCTGGATACCCGCTTTCGCGGGAATGACAAGAGGTTTGGTCGAATAAGGACTGTATATTGAACATAATCATGTAAATAAAAACAAATCAGCTCCCCACTAAATCAAGAGAGATGGTCTTGCTACGTACCTTGATTTACAACGATGCTGATTAGATATCACTATTCAAATAGGGGTTAATCAATTTGGAAATAAAAAAAGTCAAAAAACTGTCAGATTTTCGGCATCTGAATTTGTTTGAAATCGAGTACGTCGATATGCATCAAAAAGAGAGGACTTGGCAACTGGCATCAAGGATGTCAGAACCTAAATGTGTAACCGGGGACTTTTCTAAACCCGATGCCGTTGTTATCGTGCCTTTCCACACAAAAAAAAATAAACTTGTCATCATCAAAGAATTCAGAGTGCCATTGGGAGATTACCAATATGGTTTTCCAGCCGGATTAATGGATGAAGGCGAAACCATTGAACAAACCGCCATTCGAGAACTACATGAAGAGACAGGTTTGACAGTCACCCAAATCAAAAAATCGACGCTTCCGGCATTTTCTACATCAGGGTTGACTGATGAATCTGTTTCCATGGTTTATGTAGAGTGTGAAGGAACACCCACAAATATTCACAACGAAAGTTCAGAAGATATTACAACACTAATGGTATCTCCCTCAGAAGCAGAAACCATCTGCCAGAATCCACAGCTTAAAATAGACATTAAAACATCCCTCATTTTATCTTTTTTTGCTGAGATGAAAAAGATTTAATCAATATCTTGATTGGTGCCTGAACGAAAACCCTGTAAAACTCAGCTATTATTCATTTGGCTGAATTATGTCCATCTTGAAGATTCAAGCTTTCAGTAATCAGCTGTCAGTTTTAAGCGACTGAAAAAATGTCTTTTTTTTCTGAAGACTGATAGCTGGCAGCTGACGGCTTCTTGACTTTCATACTGAATGTTAGTTTTAAAACCAGACTATAATTGAAAACAAGGGCTTTTCGCTCAGGCATTAATTAGACGGTTAAAACAGCACTGATTTTGTTTGAGATTTATCGAATTCACTTTTCATAGCCTGCTGATTCATATATTATTTTTATCACTTGAACTTGAACAATTTTCAGACTGACAACTCTTTTTTACGGAGAAAAAATGAAGTTGAATGAACTATTTGATCTTAAAGGAAAAACTGCAATTGTAACGGGTGGAGCCCGGGGAATTGGAAAATTCATCTCGAAAGGACTCGCAGAAGCAGGCGCAAATGTCGTTATTGCATCACGGAAACTGGACGTCTGTGAAGAAGCAGTAAAAGAAATTAAGGAATTGGGAGTGGATTCAATGGCAGTCAAATGTGACATGTTATCCATAGACGACATTGAAAATCTGGCAGATACCACCGTAAAAACCTTCGGTAAAATTGATATTTTATTCAACAATGCAGGAATTACGTGGGGAGCACCTACATTAGACTTTCCGTTGGATAAATGGGCAAAGGTTTTTGATGTGAATGTAAAAGGATTATGGGCGTTAACACAAAAAACAGCCAATATCATGAAAGATAACGGCGGAGGGAAAATTATCAGCATCTCCTCAATTATGGCTGCCCGGGGGTCATCAGAAATGGCGCATCCGGCAATTGCTTATAATTCATCCAAGGCCGCTGTTGAAACACTAACAAAAAACCTGGCTGTTAAATTGGCTGAGTATAATATCAAAGTGAATGCCATTGCTCCTGGATTTTTCCGTACTGACATGATGGAATATATTTTTGACGACAAGAATAAAGCAGCAATGGATTTTGTATTATCAACCATTCCGGCCAGAAGAATTGCCTTAGAAGATGACATGAAAGGTCTTGCCGTATTTTTAGCCTCAAGAGCATCAGACTATCTAACCGGAGCTATCATTCCTGTAGACGGTGGAATGTCTGCTTTATAAAAATAAAATCAAGCAGCCCTCGTAATTTAAACCCATGAGAGCTGTTTCCTACTCAGTGCCTTGAACGAAAATCCCCTGTTTTCAATTATAATCTGGTTTTAAAAATAGTATTCTGTATGAAAGTCCAGAAGCCGTCAGCTATCAGCTATCAGTAAAAACAAACATATTTTTAGTCACTTAACCCTTATAAACAGGATAAGTACCTTAAAAGTATTTTCTGCCAAAAAAAACGCAGAAAATAACTTATAAGGTACTAAAAACTGAAAGCTGATGGCTGATTACTGAAAGCTTGAATTTTCACTATGGATGTAATTCAGCTAAATGGATAATAGCTGAATTTTACTGGGTTTTCGTTCAGGCACTACTTATCTGCACAAAGCATTTCTATATACAGCTCAACAGAATACTCATAAAAATCACGATGTGAATCATTTTTCAAAAGTGTGGTTTCGAATTTTTTAAGTTGGGTCAATCCATGTCCTTTTTTATAGAGTAAATCCCGAGCCGCCTTTAATATTTGCTCACGTCTGGCGTCCCTTTCCCGTTGTCGTCGCTCTTTCAGTCCCATGAATTAATTGTCTATTTGATGTAATAAAAAAACACTAAAAAGCCTCTCCAATTTGAAGCATAACCTTAATTGCTTTTCCAGTGCGAATCCTCTCTTTATATACTTTGGGTAGTTCTTCCAATGAAATTGTATCGGTAACCAGAGGGGCACTGTCTAATTGACCTGACTTCATCCATTGTAGACACTGTTTGTTTTCCTCATGCGTATTCCCATAAGCAGCAGTCAAGGTAACTTCCTTAAATGTCAAAATTGCTGGACTAATACTGATATCCTGAAACATAACGCTAACAATGCAAAGTGTACCCCCTCTGGAAATCAAATTCAAAGAAGTCTGAACCATTCCCGGGATCCCTGAACACTCAAATACCGTTTCCGGACCCACACCGCCGGTTTCAGCAAATACCCGCTGTCCGAGTTCTTCTTTTAATGGATCAATCGTGATTTCAGCTCCCAATTGTTGAGCAATTTCTCGTTTGCTAGCCACCGGTTCAGATACAATTATCGGGGCAAAACCAAGAATCTTCAAAACACTGACCAGTGCAAGTCCAATAGCACCTCCACCGATAATTAATGCAGAACCATCTGTTTTTTTAGAACAATTAACGGCATGCAGTGTTGTTGCATAAGTTTCAGCCAGAGCGGCATTGGTTGAATTAACACCTTCAGGAATCGGAATTAACATTTGTGGAACCACCTTAAAATATTCGGCAAACCCACCTTGGAAACCACCTCCCCCAATCCCCAGCGTTTTTCGATTCACTGTGCATAACTGCGGTTTACCCATCTGGCACTCTCGGCATTGTCCACAAAAGGTGGGGCGTATCATCACTTTTGTTCCCTTTTCTACCCCTTTTACCTCTGCTCCTATTTCGACAACAACTCCGCTAACCTCATGACCCAGTATCAGACCATCAGGGGTATGTTCACTTTCCACCAGCGAGTGATCCGAGCCACAAAATCCGGTTGCCGCAACCTTAACCAGCACCTGGTCAGCATCTAAAGTCGGGCGGGAAATATCTTCTAACACGAGCCCGTTCTCTTTTTTATATACCACCGCTTTCATTGATATGACCCCCTGATTTTTATCAATTTTATTAACATTAAAAGCTAAACCCAAATCCACAAATCGAATACTATTCGAACTTAGACAGCTACTCGTTTTACCGTTTTTTTGTCAATATCTGTTTGTATCCGTTCAGAATAATTTTAATCTGAGTGCTAAAGGTATAATATTTCGGGAACCTTTGAAGCCAGGGATGGCTTGAGGAGCTCCAAGGATGGATTTATGCGTTTCCCGAAATATTATTAGCCAGTAATATCCGGTTAGGTTAATGCAAGAGCCGGAATGGGATCCCTGAATCGTGCTTATAAGAATCAAAATAGAGCTTCTTAGTGAAGCGTAGCGAAAATAAGCCTTGTTTGAGTGAGGTATGAACGAGTTTGGCGTTTTTTCGCGAAGCGAACATAGAAACTCTTTTAATTCTTATGCTAAGATTCAGGGATCCCATTTCAGTGAATGTTCTGCAAAAATCTAACCGGACATAACTGACCTTTAGCACGTTACACGGTAAAAAAGTGCTGAACGGTTATCCCTGTTTTTGATAAATCAGATAGTACGGCGTCAGCGGGACAGTTACCAATAATCAATGATCACTGAGGTTTCCGATGGATTCGAGTTGTTTTCTGAGATGAGAGATGAAAATCTTTTCTGTATTCGCGGGAATTTTATCTTGAAGCTGAACAAGTGAGATGTTATTTACAATTTCATTTTTATCGGTTTGAATATGGATGAGTTCGCCGTTGGCTATCTCATCTTTGATCAAATGAGACGGAACCAGACCCAATCCCATGTTATTTTTGATTCCGGAAATTATCCCCCTGACGCTTTCAACGACCATTGTAATGTTAAAATGAACGGATGCTTTTTCAAAGTGATGTTTAAACCAATTTTTGATATCAGGTGCATGAAGCTGATAAGAAACAAAATTGCAATTGAGTAATTGTTCAACCGAAAGCGCATCAGGAATTAAATCTTCGTATACCTTTGGTGAACAAGCAAGAATCAATTCTTCATTAATAATTGTCTCAATACTGAATGTCGCCAGCTCCTTCGAAATCTCACCTTTTTTAAAAAATATATCTGCGAGTACAAGATCGAGTTCACCATTGTTCAACTTTGGTATTAACACCGAGGGATGCCCCAATTCCAAAAAAAAGCTGACATCCGGATATTTAGCCTGAAACTTTGCAAATATAACAGGAAAATAACCTTCTCCAAAAGCAACCGGAGCCCCCATTCGAATCATACCGGATGGACTTTGCTGAGATTGACTGATGGAGCGAATATTTTCTTCCAGTTGGTCCATAAAGGGACTAATCACTTTGAACAGTTTCTCCCCGGCTGGCGTAGGAACGAGTCTCTTATGCAGACGGGTAAACAGAAGGGTTTTTATTTCACCTTCCAGTTTTTGTAAATGCTGGCTGATGGCAGATTGGGTCACATGCAGCTCTTTCGCTGCAGCAGCAATACTCTTATGGAAAAATATATAATAAAATATTTTTAGTCTGTTAAAATCTGGAAGCATTAGTAAGACTGGGGTAAATTTTAGATTTGAACTGTTTTTACTAAAGTTAAATTCTGATTTATTTTCACGGGTTCAGTCAAGTTAAATTATAAGCGCCTCCATGTGATACATAGCGAATGTATTCAGATGTTTGTCAACACATCATATATTTTCAAAACCGTTTCTTATCCTCAGGCTAAACCCGCTTCTTTGAGTGACTGACATGTTTTTTTGTTTAATCTCATTTACTAATTTTTTAAAGTGATACAATTCTTGTCACGGTTTGTGCAGAAGAATTGGAAGTTTAGCTTTTTAAACGATTAATGTTGATTTTTTCGACAATTTTGTGAATTTGAGTGACAAAATTGTAGGGAGCAGGTTTAAGTAAGCGAGATAAGCAGTTACCAATGTTTTGACATGGACTGTTTTGTCAGTTTTTTTAATCTAAAATAGGGAAAAGCCATGAAAAAGCTTCTGATCATAATTAGCTTGTGTATCTTTGTTGCAGGTCCATTGCACGCTGGAAAAAGGGATCCCATTGGTGTCTTATTTCAAGTAAAGGGAAAAGTTGAGTACACAAAAAATGGGAGAAAATGGAAAAAAGTCCGACGGAACAAATTTCTCTTTGCCGGATATCAAATTCGAACCGGTCCCAATGGATCAGGAAAAATTACCATTAAGAGTACTGGCAAAAACTTCGAAATCAATCCGAATTCCATCATTGTTGTTTCCAAAAAGAAACTCAATGCAAAGAAAGGAACGATCTCCGCAACAGAAGCTTCTGACAAATTAATGTCCGGCTTGATGAAAAGATTTACCAAGTCACAATCATATACAACCGTTAGAAGAAGCCATAAAAAGAAAAGAATAAAAATTGATGCCGTCAGGAAAATGACATTGTCAAATGATCATCCCTACATCGTTTGGGAAAATATCAACAAGGGATATAATTATGAGTTGATGGTGGGTAATAATAAATACAATATACCTGCATCGAATGATAAAATCGTGAGATATAAAGTAGAACCATTCACCGGTGAGCAAATCTTTAAAATTACTGTTCTGAAAAATGGTAAAAAAGTGGTTGCGCTTAAAAAGTACAAGAGCAAAGGTGAAAAAAAAGATCACACAGTTGAATGGCTTCAAAATGATGAAGACAAATTCCAGGAGAAGGTTAACAGTATTCAGGAAACCTATGGTGAAAACTCTTTCATGCTAGGGACCTACTTTGAAGAGAAAGGAATGTGGGTTGCCTCCATGGATCAGTACAAACAATATCTGCAGGAAAATCCCGATGAAATTGAAATGACCCCTTACCTCTTCAGAGTATACAAAAAGTTAAAACTCAACAAAATATACAAAAAAGAACTGGAAAAGTACAAAGCGGCATTGTTGGAATAGGATTAATTAGCCAGGAATGTGTCTTCATTAAACAGAAGTCACATTCCTGATTCTGTATCCTTTCTCAAAATACCCATAAAACAGTCCCCCCCACCAGCCACTACGCTTCAATCAGCATCTGCTTTTTCAGTGATTTTCAATAAAATTTAAATATTTTATTAAGACAGTACCATAGCGCCAAAACTGTCAATTTTGGTGGACAAAATCCATTAAAAATGTGTGAATAAAGCTATCTGAACTGATCTAAAAACCTAAATCGAACATACTCTTGTCAATTTAGACCTTATCCAGTTTAATACATATGGCAGATCAACTCACTGAACAAAATATTCAGCAACCTGATTCTACAAAAATTAAGTTTCCGCGATATCTTGCCTGGAGTTGGATAATATGGGGTTTATTGGGAGTTGTGTCCTTTGTTATTCTTTACAGCTTATCTTCAAGTTATTTGAATGAAGTCGCTCAAAAAAAGCAAGTAAGCCCATCCCTTGAAAGTATTGAAAAAGATCCTTCCACCAAAAAAGAAAATCTGAACAAGAAATTAGCTGCGAAAAAAGCGATTATTGAAGAAGAACCCGTTACCCTAAAAACAGTTAATAGCCATCCAACAGATGATAGCTCAGTTGGATCGAATGCTATACTTCTAAAAAGTTCTACACCAAATGAAAAAGCAGAAATTGCAGTTGAACCCACTTCAAGTGTTCAAATAAACACGCAGTTTTTTGATGGAACCCACACGATCAATATTACCTGGGATAAAATTCAGATTAATCAAGCCGATGCGAATGGAAACCCACTGAAAATGAGTATGTATATTGCGGCTAAAGAACTATCATGGAAGTTTGAAAGCACTGAATTTATCAAATATCAAAAGAGAGCGATCAATATTAACCGCTATTTCAGAAGCGATGATTTTATATCAATGATCAAAAAGTCAGAATCCTTTGTCTGTGTAGGTACTGCCTCTGAAGAGGGGTATCGTATCATTGAAGAGGGCAGAGCCATGGAACGCGCAGATCAGTTGGCAGCATGGGTACAAAATAATAATCCTGATATGGAAGAGGTATATACACTCAATTTAGGACAATTTTATGGAGAGAATGACAAATTTAATCCTGATGTGAGTCTGACTGAATACCAACGACGTGTAATTTTAATTAGCATCACCCCAAAGAGCTCAAACATTCTGTTGGAACAAGCGCTGATTAAAACACTTTCAACGCTCAAATCACTCCCTGTTCACCCCGATGACTATTCCCGTTTTAGTTTAAACAGAGCCAATCAATCCTACTAAAGCACACTTAATTTACGCTCCTTTCGTTTTTTAAAATACTCAAAAAATGGTTACTGGAGCGTGGACATTTTTTTGTATCCACCCGGATGAATGTTCCCATGGGCATAAAAGCATGTCCAACCTACAGTTTTTTATAGAGATTTAAGTAAATCTAAAATTCATATCAGTAAAAAAATCAGCGAACAATTCTGTTTTTTCAACTTCAGATAAAAACCACCAAATTTGATCTTGACATTAAAAACCGGGTACATTAACATCATATCCATCGGTTGATGGAATCACTAATTTGAATAAAAACTATGATGAATGGAAACGGCTTCAAAATCAAATAGAAACCTTATCCAACGCTGCCTCACTCAGTGAGTATTCATCCGATATTTGGCGGTTTTTCCAAACCGGAGTTTTAGTTGATCCTTAATAAAACCTGAACCCAGATTAAAGAGTGAACTCATTTTTCCAGGAACACCATGGATTATAAAACCATCAATTTTGAAGAGATAGAACCTGAAATCGGATTATTAACACTGAATCGTCCTGAAAGTTTGAACGCATTAAGTTTAAAAATGCTGGATGATTTGTATTCGCTTTTCGCTTTTCTGAACAGTGACCTGAAAATCCGGGTTTTAATTATAACCGGCGCTGGCCGTGGATATTGCTCAGGTGCAGATTTAAAAGATGAGGGAATGAACAGTGAAGAAGGCAGAAAAGCCTTTGGCAGTGCATCAATACATCTCGATATGATTCAAAAAAAATACAGTGGTATCATCAAAGAGATGCGCCGACTTCCACAACCGATAATTTCAGCAGTAAATGGAGCCGCCGCAGGGGGTGGAATGACATTGGCGCTGGCCTCAGATGTTATCATCGCTAGCGATAATGCCAATTTTACACCTTCCTTTATCAATATCGGACTTTCAGGTGGAGAACTGGGCACAACCTATTTTCTGCCTAAAATGGTTGGCATTGCGAAGGCATCAGAAATTTTAATGACCGGAAGAACCGTTAATGCTGAAGAAGCAGAAAGAATTGGAATGATATGTCGGATGGTACCTGAGCAACAACTGATGGATTCCGCTTTGGAAGTTGCCCGTTCCATGGTTGATAAAACTCCGCTGGGTTTGAGGCTGACGAAAGAGACCATCAGGCAAAATTTGGATGCACCTTGCCTTGAAAATGCGATTGAACTGGAAAACAGAAATCAAAGTATTTTATGCACCGCACCGGAATTTTTTGAAGCTGTCGCAAAATTTGTCAGTCGAAATTCAAAAAAAGATAAAAATTAAATATTTAACTAAACGTATGCTCTCCAAGCATACTTTTTTATTTCTGTTATCAATTAAATAGCAGAAATCTGTTGTGCCGAATTCAATTTAATCTAGAATCTAGATTTTCTGGCCCAGATAAACTGGACAAGTACCTTATAAGGTACTAAACGGAAAAATGAACGGCACCTTACAAAATTAATTATCGAACGGGATTAATCCCATTTGAAGAGGATTTGAAATATGGCTATAAATACTGAAATATTGGGTGAGGAAATGGTTTCTGAACCATTTGAATATGATAATGATACAGTGATTTTGTACGCGCTAGGAATTGGAGCAGGAACAAGTGAAATTGATTTCGTATACGAAAAAGAGTTAAAGGTCTTCCCAACGTTTGCTGTCATTCCCGGCCTTGGACCTTCATTGTTCACATTTGTTGAAAAAGCAAATATCAATCTGTTTGCTCTGCTTCATGGTGAACAAAAAATTACACTTCATAAACCCATTCCACCATCCGGTACGATTTTGAACACAGCAGTTTGTACAGCGATTTATGACAAAGGTGATAAAGGAGCCCATTTAATTCTCGATTCAAAAGCAACCGATGGTAACGGAGAGCTTCTTTTTGAAACACGAGCACTTTTGGTTGATCGAAGCGGCGGGAACTTTGGTGGAGAGAGAGGTCCGAAAGCTGAAAAATTTGATCCCCCTGAAGGAAAAGCCCCCGATTTCACACAGGAGTATACGCCTTCCGCTGATCAGGCATTACTATATCGTCTTAGTGGTGATAAAAACCCACTCCATATCGATCCAGAATTTGCCAAAATGGGTGGTTTTGATGTCCCGATTCTTCATGGATTATGTTTTTACGGATACGCCGGCAGAGCTATTCTTCACAATGTATGTGGCAGCGATCCAGCAAAACTGAAATCATTTGCGGTCAGATTCAAAGGGGTTGTTTTCCCTGGCGAAACTCTCATCACGGAAGGATGGAAAGTGGATGGTAACAAGTATATCATCACAATGAAGACCCAGGATGGTCGGGTTGTCTTAGGAAATGCGGTGGCGGAAATCGCTTAGTTTTCTATTTTTAGTAAATCAGGGGACATCTACTTGCTACGTGTCCCCCTGATTTTAACGTTTAACGGCTCTTCAATCCATCAAAAATCAACTCACAAAGACCATCCGCAAGTTCATCGGGTAGAATCTCCCGCTCAAAAACGATTTTGGTCAAACAGATATGTTCGATACTACCCAGAATACTCTGCCTCATCATCTTCGGTGGTACATCTTTTCTAATTTCACCACTTTCAATTCCTTCCTCAATAATGTCCAGCACAACGTTGCTGTATTCCTTTACCAATTCATAGGTTTTGCTGTTATAGTAATCCTGATTATTTCTGACTTCAATTAAGAGGATTCTGGCAAAAACCCGATTGGTTGAATAGACGTCAATATGGGTCCAAACCAGCTTCCTTATTTTGTTTAAAGCCCCTTTAATTCCTTTCAGATCGGTCTTGGTTTTAATGACATACACTTTCAGGTACTCTTTTAAAATCTGGTACAACAAATCCCTTTTATCTTTGAAATACTTGTAGATAAGAGCCTCTGTCACGCCCGCTGTTCTTGCTATTTCAGCGGTAGTTATGGCATTAAACTCCTTTTTTTCCAGTAGGGATTTAAGTGAGTTTGTAATTTTTATGTGACCTGGAGGAAGCGGTCTGGATTTCGGTTGATCACCCCAGTGCTCTTTTTGGTTCGAGATTTTCATGAGTTGTTTTATACACAGATTTTTACTTATTTTTTATCAGAAGAGAACTCCCTTCATCAAAAGAAAATACAAACGATGTCGGCTTATAATCAATAAACCTATAACTAACAGCAATTTTAATCATGGTCAATAATCCATATCTCTATTCCGTTGAATGAATTACGAGCACATTCTAATTAATTATTCATCATTAAATCCATTTCAAGGTGAATCTTCTTCTTAAAAAGTATAATTTATTGAATTTTGTTCAAATATTTTTAGAATTGTCACCTTTACTGCAATATTTTTTCATCCTGCAATGGGTTGTATCCTCTTAAATAGATGGATTGAACTTGACATAAATTTACAGGTAAGTAATACTTACTTAAATAGCTTATTTAAATATATAATGTCAATACTCAATGAATTTTACCTAAATAGTACATAGTAGACTGGCGTTTTTGTGATCCGGTAACAGTACGATTCATGGTTAACTTTGGATACAAAATATGATTGAAGAAAAATACAACAAAATTGCTGAATTAGCCGTTAATCTGGTGGAAGGGATTAAAAGAACCGGATTGACCGTCATCAGCCTTAAAGACCGTTATGGAAAACTTTTAATGCCTTTACAGGGCAATGTGAATCATGTCGGCATGATGTACGCCGGATCACTCTTTACCCTTGGTGAAGTCACCGGGGGTATTATTCCAGCGGTTGCATTTAACATCACAGAGTTTTACCCCATTGTAAAAGAGGTGAATATAAAATTTGTGGCCCCTGCCATGACCGATGTAACCATTGAGTGTTCAATTTCTGAAGAAGAAACAAAAAGTGTTCAGGATGAAGCTGATAAAAATGGAAAGGCTGATTTCATAATGGACATGGAAATCAAAGACACCAATAATAAAACAGTCGCTGTTGTCAAAGGGACCTGGCAAATACGAAAAATTCCGGAAGAGTTAAAGGAGAGTTTAAATTTTTCATAAAATATGCTGAAACCTACTCTGTTTATGACATAGAAACTATGGAAAGAAAAACAGCTATAGTCGATGAGTCAGCTGCTCTGAGCATGATAAAAGACGGCATGACAATCGTCATTGGTGGTTTTATTACCGCACAGCACCCGATGTTGCTGATCAGGGGAATTGCCAAAGAAAAAAGGAAGAACCTGACAGTGATCGGAAGCCTCTCAGCTTCGTTGGAAGTCGATATGCTCATCGGATATGGCTGTGTAAAATCACTGGTTGCGGCCTATGTCGGAGCAGAAGCTGTTGCAGCCATGGGTCCCTTTTATAAAGAGGCCGGTGAAAAGGGAACAATCCATATCTGGGAATGTGACGAAATCATCATCGCCGCAATGCTTCAAGCTACCGCATCAGCCGTTCCTTTCATTCCCGTTCGTGGAGGCCTGGGCACTGACCTCCCGGTACTGAATCCTGATTTAAAAATATTTAACGACCCGGTAAACGGAGATCCCTTATTAGCTGTACCTGCCAGAAAAATAGACATTGCCATCACACATGCATCCTGTGCCGACTGTTTTGGCAATGTTCAATATAAGGGTAATGCCTTTATGGATCAGGTGATGGCACGTGCCGCTGATTTTACGATCACCACAGTAGAAAAAATCATATCCCCTGAAGAGATTCGCCAGAATCCATATCAGACTGCTTACGTTGCCGACATGATCGTTAGAGCCCCATTTGGCGCACACCCATTCTCATCTCATGGATTTTATCCGGAAGATGATGATTTTTTGACTGAATATGTGACATCAGCCTATTTGGCGACGAAAGGAGAGATAACAGGCTGGACTCAGTTTAAGCGCAAATATATCGACGCCCCGGAAGATCACTTGGACTACCTGGATGCAGTGGGTATTAGAAAACTCTTTTCTTTAAACGAATTTTAGGGTGCCTGGCATGCAAGAGTATGGAATCAAAGAGCTGATGGCGTGTTGGATTTCCAGAGACCTGTTGGATGGAGAAAGAGTCGCTGTAGGAGCAAATTTCCCCATTCCCAGGGCCGCACTTTTGCTCTCATACTTTTCCCACGGTCCCAACATGAAAATGGGGATGGGGTCATTTTATGTCAATCTGAAAGATATTGATCAGGTCATGACGCTGAAATATTTTTCAGATTACCGCCCCAAACGATGGGCGGAATCCGCAGCTTTTTTCCCTTTAGATTTATTTGGCTTCCATAAGCTGGACGCATTTTTTATCAGCGGCATCCAGATTGATGCCTATGGAAATACAAATTTAATTGGAATTCCCGGAGAAAAAAACCATTATAAATTCCGAGGACCCGGCAGTATAGGAACAACAACACTATCTGCAGTGGCTCGTCGATACTATATTGTAACCGAGCACCATACACCGCGAATATTCGTGAAAAAGTGTGCTATTGTAAGCGCTTTAGGTTACGGAGATGGCACCAGTGATCCTCGAAAGAAGTATTGCCTACCGGGAAAAGGTCCCAGATATTGTATCACGCCGCTGTGTGTATTTGATTTTTCACCTGATACGAAACAGATGCGGCTGTTCTCTCTCCATCCTGGCGTCAGCATCGATGATGTGATTAAAAATACGGGTTTTCAACCTGAAATTCCAGAACATATTCCAGAAACTGCCCCGCCAACGTTAAAAGAACTTGATATTTTAAGAAACCGGGTCGATCCCGAAGGATTGTTAAGATAAGGGCATACTAATCGCCCCGAATAGCACCGGATGGACAAACATCCATACATGATCCGCAATCGGTGCATTGTTCTGGATCAATAACATAGTTTCCCTCGTCATTGATACTGATCGCATCCATGGGACACACCTCAAGACAGACCCCCGATTTATTGCATTTTTCGATAATAATTTGATAGGCCATGTTTGAATCTACTGTTCTTTATTTGTACCTGATACAACATACTGCTGCCAAAATTCCAATCTGTTTATCTTTCGCATTTTTAAGCATCCGGTCACTGTTGTTCATCATTTTCTGATCATATTCAAACGTCACATTCAAAAATCACGCATTCTCTTTTCGATAATTACTTAGATTATTACCCCAATTACAGAAATATTACCCTATATAATCAATATTTTATGCTTGAACAAATATTTAACTTTCCATGTTAATCCTTTTATTTTAGTATTTAATTTCAGCCCATAAGGAAACAACTTCAAGGAGCTTGATGATGATTGACCTCATATCACAGTGGAGCGTTTTCAGAGTAAGGTGAATTCCACTCTCGAAACATCCAGCATATTCAGCTCTATATCAGGTTTCATGCAATGACAGATAAATAGTGCTTGAACAAAAACCCAGTAAGATTTAGCTATTACCTATATAGCTGAATTAGATTCATATTGAAGATTCAAGCTTTCAGTAAACAGTAATCAGTAAACAGTGTTCAGCTGTCAGTTTTTAGTACCTTATAAATAATTTTCTTTGTTTTTTCAGCAGGAAATTATTAGTTAAGGTACTTATCCTGTTTACTGATAACTGACGGCTTCTTAACTATCATACTGAATGTTATCTTTAAAACCAGATTATAATTAAAAACAGGGGCTTTTCGTTCAGGCACTAAATAAGTAAATATTAATAAGACAGGTGAAACATAATGAGTAATACGATCATAAAAGCAGTCACATTTGACCTTTGGGATACGGTGTTCATCGATGATTCAGACGAACCTAAAAGAAAAGAACAAGGGCTACCATTAAAATCTATAGAACGCCGTAATCTGGTTGAGCAGTTCCTCAAAAGCCATCTTGATATCTCAAGAGATCAGATTGATATTGCGTACAATACAGTTGATGCTGCATTTCGGCAGGTCTGGTACGGCCAGAGTATTACATGGACAGTGACAGAGAGACTTTCTGTACTTTTAAAAGGAATTGGATATGAGTTGCCGGAAGAGCGCCTTAAAGAACTGGTAAAACTTCATGAGGAGATGGAACTCCAATTCAAACCCGATCTGGCTGAAAACATCACTGAAGCCATCGAAAAACTAAGTGAAAAATACCTGTTAGGTGTTATTTCTGATGCCATTTTTTCTCCAGGGCGAGTGCTTCGTCAAATTCTGGAAGACTACGGCTTAAAAAAATATTTCAAAGCGTTTGTCTTTTCTGATGAAATTCAGTATTCAAAGCCGGCTGCCATTACATTTCAGGACGCCGCAAAACAGTTGGGAGTCAATGTTCAAGAGATTGTGCATATCGGTGATCGACAAAAAAAAGACATTGAAGGCCCCCAGGCCCTGGGAGCCAAGGCAATTTACACCACCGTTGTTAAAGATCGTGGCAGCCAGAACACATCAGCAGACGCTATCTGCCGAAACTATAAAGAGTTACTATCTATCGTAGACAATATCAAATAAACATTATAGGAGCATGACATGATCAGTCCTTTGAATTTTTTAATCATTGATGGATATCCAAAAAAGAGTCGGGATGCACTGCAGGAAGCAGGAATGGAATTAGCCTGTAAACTGTATGCAAATATGCTGGAGCGCTACTTACCCGGATCTTTATACGATATTTCATTACCGAGTGACGAAGGTGTTGTGATGCCAGGTGAAGAAGAGCTCAAAAAATATGCCGGCATTTTATGGACCGGCTGTAATCTCTGCATCAATGATACGGACAATCCAAGCGTTTCCAATCAAATTGAACTTGCCAAATTGGCATACGAAATCGGCATCCCCAGTTTTGGAAGTTGCTGGGGAATCCAAATGGCGGTTGTTGCTGCAGGCGGAGAAGTCGAAGAAAATCCCAAGGGTCGGGAAATGGGAATTGCTAAAAAAATTGTCCTAACTGAAGCGGCATACGACCATCCAATGTATATTGGAAAATCAAGAGTATTTGATGCTTTTATCAGCCATGATGACATGGTAACTAAGCTACCCCCGGGAGCTATTTTACTATCAGGAAATGATTTTGCTGATGTGCAATCTGTTGCTGTTACCCATAAAAAAGGAACATTCTGGGCGACTCAATATCATCCGGAATATAACCTGCACGAAATGGCCAGCTTAATAGTTGCCAGAGAAGAAAAGCTGACTAACATGGGATTTTTCGAAGGACATGATGACTTCGCTGTGTATGCCGATCGACTGGAACAGCTGTTTAACAAGCCCGATTCAAAATCACTAAGATGGCAATTGGCAATAGATGATGATGTCCTTTCACCTGCTATTCGACAATGTGAATTTTCAAACTGGATAAACCAACTCGTATTGCCCTCTACCCAATAAATGTTTTAAAGATACTCCTTTTCATCGGCAGTATCATCAACTAAAACCAAAACAGAATTCAATCAACGGTGACTGAATTCTGTTTTACCTGGACCTTCCTTTCTACACTCAGCTTCAACATATCTGTTCAACTCCCTCATACCTGTTTTTAATCCTTGTAGAGTCGTCCGTAAATTATTGCTAACCGCCTTTCAATATTTGCTTTTTCGGCTTGACAACGAATAATAAGTAAGTAATACTTACCTAAAATTTTCAGGGAATTTTCACCTGAATATATCTGCTGTTTATGAAGAACAGATATTTCGCTAAATTTTATTTCATTAATTTACTACACAAATAAACAATATATTTCAAAAGCACTAACCTGGAAAATCATCATTTGAGCTTCCAGGCACCAAGCGGCTATTTAAACGGTTGCCATTTTTGTAATAGTCAATAAAAACAAACTATCACCAAGGAGAAGAAGACTATGGGCGAATGGATGGATGGTTATTTAAAGAAAATGGAAAAGAACCGCCAGGAATGTATAAATCTAGGCGGAGCGGAAAGAGTAGCTCTTCAACACTCGCTGGGAAAATTGACCGCGCGTGAGAGAATCGATCGATTGATTGATACAGGTACATTTGATGAAGTAGGATCACTTGTTCGTGATATCAGACCTCCATTAGACGGAAAACTCCGACCGACACCTGCTGAAGGTGTTATTATGGGATATGGTAAAATTAATGGACAATCAGTGATGGTATTTTCGTTGGACTTTACGGTCATGTCCGGATCATTGGGAGATCAGGGTGCCTGGAAAATTTCAGAATTAATAGAAATTGCCGGACAAAGGCGAATACCTATCATTGGCATGATCGATTCTGCCGGAGAGCGGTTGGGAATTAATAATGGCGATACCGGACTCAATGGATTGGGTGCCTTGATTAAAAACTATTGCCGTTATTCGGGTATTATACCGAGAATCCTATTATTATTGGGTCCTTGCACCGGCTCCATGGCAACACTACCGGCACTGGCTGATTTTCTGATCATGAACAAAAAAACAGGATTCCTCTGGCTGGGTGGAGAAATTGAATCAGAAGAAGCAGGTAGGGCGGAATTTCAAATGGAAAAAGCAGGTCAATGCGATCTAATCGCCGAAGATGACGAAGAGGCCATTGAAAAGACCAAAGAGCTACTGGCATACTTACCACAGAGTTGTTGGGATAAAGCACCATACAAACCGACTGATGACGACCCTGAAAGAAGGGACGAAGGTCTGCTGGAAGTCATGCCGGAAAATCCTAAATTCACCTATGATATTCACGAAATTATCGAAAAAATTGTTGATGATGGAGAATTCTTTGAATTAAAAGAAGAGTTTGCAACCCATCTGGTTACCGGATTATGCCGGTTTAACGGTCAGGTGGCAGGAATCGTCGCTAATAATCCAGACGAACTCAGTGGAATATTTGAGATTGACTCATCAGATAAATATGACCGATTTATGAATTTCCTGGATGCTTTTGACATCCCACTTATCAATCTGGTGGATTCAACAGCGTATGTTCCCGGCGACAAATGGGAGAGACTCGGAATAATCAGACACGGTGCCAAGAATCTTCACTCTTATTCCCACCTGACATGTCAAAAGATCACCATTGTGTTACGGCGCGCCTACGGTGGAGCTAATATTGTAATGGGGTGCTCAAGAATGCAACCGGATTATATATTTGGCTGGCCATCCGGAGAGTTCGCTCCCACAGGGCCAGAAGCAGTTGTACAAGCCATTTTCCATAAAGAGTTGGCAAAAGCTAAGGAAGCCGGTAATTACCAGGAAGTCTATGACTCATATCTTAGTGTTCTTAAGGAACATTTCAGCGTCATGAATTCAAACAGCTGGACCTCTTATTATATGATTCAGGAGGCGATTGATCCCAGAGATACCCGATCAAGAATCATTCGGTCTCTAGAATCGACCCAAAACAAAAAGGAAGTATTACCTGAAAAGAAAAGATATATTAAACCTGCTTAATTAGTAATCGTTCAAGGGTTCAAAGTTCAGGAGTTCAACGTTTTTTTATATGTCTGTTTTATTGATATATTTACTGTCGGTTTGAACTCTCACCCAATGGTTTTCCCCACTTTTCTGGATTGGAAAATTTAAAAATTAATAAAAACAAATTTGAACAATGAACACGGAACCTGTGAACAGTTATTCTAATTGATATAAGAAGAGGTGAAAAATGACTGAAATAATGACAAAAGCCGTAGAAAGGCTAAATGAGATAAAAGAAAAAAACTTGTTGGGTGGTGGCCTGAAACACATAGAGAGACAACACGGTCGTAACAAAATGACCGCCAGAGAGAGAATTGACTGCCTGATTGACAAGGGAACTTTCTGTGAATTGGGATCTTGTGTGAATACAACCGGTCAGCGCATGGATGGGAAAAAGTCTGAAGCCCCCTGCGATGGCGCTGTGGTTGGAACAGGATTGATCCAAGGACGCAAAGTCTCTGTTTATGCCAGTGATTTTACAGTTTTAGGCGGTTCAATCGGCGCTCAACACATTCAAAAATGTGCGGAACTTATCAAATCCTCGGCCAAATGGGGAATCCCGATGATCTGGTTATTAGATTCCTCCGGAGGCAGACTGGGACATCAAGATGTAATGATCGCAGGCATTGATTGGTATTTTTTATTGCAGTCCAGATATTCCGGATTGATACCTCAGATCAATGTTTTGATGGGACCCTGTATCGCCGGGCAGGCGTATGCACCGACCTTATGTGATTTTTTATTAATGAGTCGTGAAACAGGAAACTTATGGCTGGGAGGACCTCGACAAACTCAGGCTGCCACATCGGAAAAATTTAATAAGGAAGTCGGCAGTCCGGACTATCATATGTCTTTAAGTGGCACTTGTGATGTCGTTGGGGCAACCGACCAGATAACCATTGAAAACACTCGTAAATTAATGAGTTATCTGCCATCAAATTATCGGGAAAAGCCACCTTTGATCGAGACAAATGATCTTATTGGCCGGGAAATCAATGAATTCACTCAGTTGGTTCCGGGAGATTATGACCAGACATACGATATGCATGATGTCATTAAACAATTGGTGGATGACGGGGACTATTTTGAAATAAAAGATGAATATGCAAAAAATCTGATCACCTGTTTTTGTCGGTTTAACGGTGAAACTGTTGGATTAGTGGCTAATAATCCAAAAGAACCCGGCAGTATTTTGGAAATTAATTCCTGCGATAAATATTACCGTTTTCTGCAAGCACTGGATGCCTATAATATCCCATTGATTAATCTGGTGGACACCCCACCTGTAGTACCGGGAGAAAAGGAAGAAAAGATTGGTTTACTCAGACACTACGGTAAAATCCTGGATACATATGCAACATCGACAATCCCCAAAATCAGTGTGGTATTGCGGGAATCCTATTCTGATGCCGGCAGTCTGATTATGGGGGGTGTTAAAGGAATGGGTGTTGATCTTTGTTATGCCTGGCCCATTGCCAGATTTGCCGTAGAGGCATCTGAGGTCGATTACCGATCCGTCTATGGAAACGGGATAGAAGAAGATGCCTACGAAGGTTATCTGAACCGGTCACGTGAGAAATTTGACGTGTTTGATATCGCGGGAACATACACCGCCCAGATTGTCGATGAAATCATTGACCCGAAAGATACGAGAAAAGTAATCATTGAAGCGTTGGCGATTACCAGAGATAAGGTTGATATACTTCCAAAGCGGGCTAAGTGCCATGGGACTCCGCCAACTTAGTATCACATCAACTCTCGCAACGATCTGAGCCGAAATGTGGGGACATGATTATTCGTGTCCCCCTTTTTCGGCGGAACTGAGGCGACATGATTTACGATGACACCTTATAAATACTCAATTTTAACTAATAAAAATTCAGGCTAAAAAATGACAGATAAAAAAAGAGTTGAAGTCAAGGCACCCATGTCAGGTATTTTTTATCGAAGGTCAGATCCCAATCAACCCGCCTATGTGGAAGTGGGAGATGAAGTGAAGAAAAAACAGGTTTTAGGACTACTTGAAACCATGAAAGTTTTCCAAAAAATCAAATCACCCACCCAAGGAAAAGTAGTAGAAATTGTTGCTAAAAATGAGACGCCTTTAAAAGATGATGAAGTCATGTTCATTATTGAAGTGTAGTTGTTGTTTCCCCTTATGAAAATTCCCATCGACACCTTTTCAGAAACAAAAGTTTTTAGGTAACTAACAGCGTCAATCCGGAGATCGGTGACGATTACTCCTCTCCGGATTTACCAACAAAAAATATCATAATAACCACCGGAGGATAACAATGAGTGACCACAGTCCTTTTAAAGTAAAAATAGCCGATTACATTGCCTGGGTAACCATGAATCGACCTGAAAATAGAAATGCCATGGGAATGGACTTTTTTGAGGGACTTAGAGACCTGTTTAAAGATTTTAATAATGATCCAGAAGTTCGTGTTGTAGTGATAAAAGCCGAGGGAAAGAGCTTTACCGCGGGAATTGATTTAATGGGACTGGGTTCACTGATTGAAGATGGCGGCGCAGATTCCAGGGAAAAACTAAGAAAACTGATACTAGATGGACAGGAAGGCGTGAACAATATCGAAAAATGTACCAAACCGGTGATTGCTGCTATTCACAGCCATTGTATTGGTGGAGGGGTTGACCTGATTGCCGCCTGTGATATTCGCATCGCATCTGAAGATGCTATTTTTAGTATCCGGGAAACACGACTGGGAGTAATCGCCGATGTGGGAACGCTGCAAAGACTTCCATATATCATTGGTCATGGATGGTTTAGAGAGCTCGCACTGACCGGTAGAGATTTTGATGCTGCAGAAGCATTAAAAATAGGTTTGATCACCCGGATTTGCAAAACCAAAGAAGATCTGGAACTTGAAGCCAAAAAATTGGCGGAAGAAATCGCAGCCTGCGCACCTTTAACCGTACAAGGAACGAAAGATGTAATCTTGTATAGTCGCGATAATGGAGTCTATCCAGGACTGCAGTATGTTGCACAAAAAAATGCAGCCGCAATGTTATCGGAAGACTTAGGTGAAGCAATCGCAGCGTTTATGGAAAAGAGGAAACCGGTTTTTAAAGGCAAGTAAAACTTAAATCATTCCTATTTTTAGAAGTGATTAATACGTCCCCCTCGTTCTTCACTGCTTCTCTGCAAAGAAAGGGGAGTATAAAAATTACACCCTGTGACTGCTGTTTCTGAATTTGGTATTTGTAGATCAATATCCCTCCAGTTTTGCAGCAACATCCCTTAAGACTTCGTCAGCACCCCCACCGATAGACAGTCCGCAGAAATCCCTGAAGTATCTGGAAACCACCATCTCTGACATAAATCCCATGCCCCCGTGCATTCGTAGGCATCCAGCGGCAATTTTATTAACCAGTTGTCCTGCCTGCAGTTTCCCCCGTGATATCTCTTTGGTTGCATCAAGACCTGCCATTTTAATCCGAACAATATGGTAAATATATTGCTGAAGAAAATCAAGTTCAGTCAGCCAGTCTACCAGTTGGTGTCTGAGCACCTGTTTCTTGATCAGGGGCTTTCCAAACACGACTCTCTCCTTTAAATAATCAGCGGTTAAATTGACCAGATCTCTGGCACCCACACAACAATAGGGAAGCAGAGAGAAACGTTCGTGTTGAAACTGCTTCATTTGATAAATAAAGCCCTCTCCCTCTTGTCCAATCAGGTTTTCAAGCGGAATTTCAACATTGTCAAAAAACAGTTCTGCCGTATCACTGATTCTGGCACCTAACTTATCAAGCTTACGACTGACTTGCACTCCCGGAAGGTCCGATGGAACCACAAATAGACTGAAAGAGTGATAACCCGGTTCATCGCTGGTCCTCGCTAAAAGGGTATAAAAATCGGCCTGTGTGCCATTGGTAATAAACATTTTTGAACCATTCAGCAGATAGTGATCATCCTGTTTTTTGGCAGTGCTCAATATCGCAGAAACATCAGATCCAGCTGAAGGTTCAGTAATAGCTATAGCACCCACCATATCGCCTGAAATAGCTGCCCTGAGATAGGTATCTTTTAAGTACTCACTACCAAATTCATCAATAACAGGAGTAGCCATATTGGTTTGAACAGAGATAGCAACCGCTAATCCGAGTGCAGGAATATGACCCAGTTCCTCTAAAAAAACCGTCTCATACCAATAATCCAGGCCTTGTCCTCCATATTGCGGATCATACCTTATCCCCAGGAATCCCAACTTCCCCATTTTCTTAAAAAGCTTTTTTAATGGAGCAATCCCCTGCGCTTCCCATTCATCTACATGCGGGTTTATTTCCTTTTTGATAAAGTCGCGCACTGACTTGCGAACCATTTCATGATCTTGATCGAAATAAATTTCATTGATTGATTTAACTGTTTTTTCTACCATCTCAACATCCTGTATTTGATTTTGTCATAAAACATTTGATAGGGAATCAGCGGCAAAAAATTAATAGATCATACAATTTCTATATCTTCTTTTCAATTGTTCTTTAGTTAGCTTTATTTACCTGTTTATTTTCAATGTGTTATTTTATATTAGTTACAATTATCACTTGTGTAAGTAAATATTACTTATCTTAAAATTGTCAAGGATTTTTTCTCTCTACAGCCTTCCATTAAAGAAATCGATCCTCAATTTTTTATGGAAAAGCAGTATCTTTTTAACTTAGTCTGTTGATCAATAAAGACCTTTATACTAAGGTATAGCTATTGGATTGAAAGCCTACAGGTTAAAGTGCCTGTGTGTTGATTTTAGCACCTCATAAATAATTTTCTACATTTTTTCAATATACAATAAACATACAGAGTGGAAAATCAGAACGTTTCCTCCTTATGCCCGTCTGGATTTTTTGTTCTCTATGAATCAAGTCCAATCAATTCAGCCAAAAATACTTGATATTATCATTTCAGATCATTACCCTGTTTATACGAGCTTTTTAATTCCAGCAGAAATATAAATACCGAGTCGTTTTCAATAATGTCCGGTTAGGTTAATGCAAGAGCTGGAATGGGATCCCTGAATCGTGCTTATAAGAATTAAAATAGAGCTTCTTAGTGAAGCGCAGCGAAAATAAACCTTGTTTGAG